>VFQT010000031.1_pt1 | contig 231332 bp, 173 predicted proteins | sample 3512381 | NCBI WGS metagenome assembly VFQT01 (sample SAMN10412376, study PRJNA504923) | tailings metagenome | isolation source: Relicate 2 Philex TSF3 active mining site | place: Philippines: Tuba, Benguet | collected 2017-08-29
GAGACGACCTCGCGCTGGGTGGCGGAGGCCCTGGTCCGGAAGCGATATCTCTTTGTCTTCGGGACCGGCCATTCCCACATGCTCGCCGAGGAACTGTTCTACAGGGCCGGGGGACTCGCGCGGGTCATTCCCATCCTGGACGAACCCCTGATGCTCCACCGCTCTGCGACAAGATCGACGGATGTGGAGCGACAGACCGGGTATGCAGACCAAATCCTGAGCCGTTACCCGATCGAAGCCGGGGATGTCCTGATCGTGGCCTCCAACAGCGGGAGGAACGCCGTCCCGATCGAACTAGCCCAAGGAGCGCGATCCAAAGGCGCGCGGGTCGTGGGCCTGACAAGTCTCCAGCAGGCCAACGCCTGGCCTTCACGACACCCGACCGGGCTCAAACTCAAGGATGTCTGCGACCTGATCATCGACAATGGCTGCCTCGACGGCGACGCCGGAACAGTCATCCCGGGATTGGAACAAAAAATGGGACCCACCTCGTCGGTGATCGGAATGCTCCTCATCAATCTGATTGCCATCCAATCCGCATATCTCATTGTGAGTGAGGGGCATGCCGTGGACGTGTTCGTCAGCAGCAACACGCAGGGAGATGGACACAACGCACGCCTTGTCGCCGAAATCTCAACCACCAACCCTCACCTGTAGGCATTTCGCTGGCCCCATCGGGCGCGGTTCGAACCACTGCATGGGCACCCTGCCGGACTAGGGAAAAACTCCTACATGAGGGTCGAAGAAGACCCGAAGGAATTGGTTGACCGCGTGGTAGTTCCGAGTCTATAAAGCGTTCCAAGAAAGATCTTAGAACCCTGACAAAACAGTTCGTGAACATGAAAACGTCCATTCTGAAGACCGTCTCTATCGGAGCAATCGCGGCCTCCGCCGCCCTTCTGACCCCTGCCGTTGCATTGTCCCCCGAGGTGGCCGCCGTCATCTCCAAGGACATCGCCTCCAGCAAGGTCGTCGAGGTCCCTGCGGCTGTCTCCAAGGCCATCATCGGCGCCTCGAAGGAGGATCGCTCGGTAGTCGCCACAACCGCTGTGGTCGCCGCGATCAAGTCCCATCCCTCCACCGTGGCCGCCACGGTGACCGCAGCCGTCAAGGCAGCCCCCGAGGCTGTTGACGCGATCGTGAACGCCGCACTCGAGGTCGCCCCGAACAGCGCCCTGACCATCGTGAGCGCTGCCGCTGAGGGAGCCCCTGAGCGCGCCGATCAGATCGCCGCCGTGGCTTCGAAGAAGATGCCGACCCGTGCCGCATCCTTCGAGCGCGAGGTCGCCTCGGTCCGCGGTCGTCGTCTTGTCTCCGCTGCCGCCGGTCTGACTTCGGGTCAAGTTCAGCAGACCTCCTTGAACATTCCTCCGTCCGCAGCCCCGGCGTCGGTGAATTCCTACGCAGTTCAGGGTGGTGCTTCCGGCCGTCCTTGATTGGTTACTTCAAACCAGTACCGAGCAGGGCCCGCCTTCTGGCGGGCCTTTTTCTTTCCCAAATCGGGATCGGCCGCCGGGTCATTCTGGGTCCGCTAAATGGGTGAGCAAACCACCCCGTCAATTCACCGGGGCGATGCGAGGAACAAAGTAGGCCTTGGGAGGAATCCAAAGGCCGGTCCCGCTTGCCGTAGGGGTTCCGGACGTCAACGCCGGGGAGGTGCCACTTCGCGGACGGCTGCGCCATGGTCCTCGCGCAGGACGAGGAGTGCGAACCTCTCCACCGATGCAACCTCGGCGGGCTGGATGGCCTGGTAAGTTCCCGGCTCCGCAGCAGCCGTGACCGGCACGGGACGGCCAGTGGGATCCTCGTTGAGACTCGCGTAATCAAAACGCCCCCTGAGATCAGTGTAGCCATCCTTGTAGAATCGGATCACCCCTCCCGGGAGTCGGGCGAAGACCTTCACATAGGCCTTCGGGATCCCCTTCCCGGTTCCGGATTCCCCGACATCCAAGTATCCATGGTTCTCTGCGACCAGGAGTTCAAAGGAACTGGAGTGATGGGCCATGGCGCGGCTGCGCCCCCCACCCACCACCTCCACCAGCACGTTGGCCTTCGCAAAGCGTGATGGCATTGGGATCTCCATGGATTCCTTGCCCTTGGCCAGCTTGACCCACATCGACTCCGTTGGCCGGATGATTCCAAACCGGGTGGAATCCTGGGTCGAAAAGGGACTGCTGCTGAACAGGAACTCCGGGTCCATCGGATAGAAGTTGATCCGCACCTCAGCCAGGTTGCGCCAGGAAAGCTGGAGCGCCTTGCCTGAAACCTGGAACTCGAAGGTGGATTCCGCAGCTGCAAGACGCGCCTCCTCCCGGTCACGGGCATCGGGTCCGCTGCTCCGGTTGCCCCCGCGTGCCTCGACCCCGTCAATCTGGGCAAGGACCTCCCTGAACCGGGTGCGCCAACGGTCCACCGGATGGTCGGCGTGACGCTTGGCCACCGACCTTGCCCCGGACAGATCCGATTCGTACAGGCTGGCGTAGCATTTCAGGTAGTCGTACTGCAGCCGGCTGTCGACGGCCTCCGGATTGACGGCCTTAAGCCGAGCCAACGCCTCCTCGACCCGATCTTGGAGAAACAGATGGTAGACAAGGGCCAGGTTGTCCGAAGGACTGAGGGACTTTCGATAGGAGAGAATGCCTAGCAGTCTCTGGTACTGGGTCCGCTGGGCTGCGTTGTCGATGCGGCGTTCAGCACCCACTCGGTGGGCGCGTGGATTCGTAAGCGGCGCATACTCGAGATGCTCGTAGGCATGTCGTTCAACAGGATCGATTACGAGCACTGTGCTTTCCAGGGCGTCCCCACACTGGGCGATGAACCCGTCGTGGTGCCTCAGCCACTCCCGGAGCGCCGAGGCGTCATTGTGGACCAATGCGTACCGGAACACCGGCTCGCTCCAGACATGCCGTTGAACCAGCAGGGTAGTCAGTCTCCGCAGGAAGCCGGAACTCTCCCGACAGCGCCAGGCCACCCGCTCCAGATCGATGCGGGCGAGGTTGTTGGATTCAAGGTAGGCAAACACCTCATCCTCGCTCCCCTGCTGGGAGACATAGTCCCAGGTGGTCTTGTCGACCACACTGAGCCGTTGCACCACCTGGAACACGGTCGGCGTCGCAGCCCCCGCGGACCGGTCCGCGACGGATGCCTGGGCGGGCAGATGACGGCGATCCGGCTCTGGTGAGGGGAAGTAGAACTGGTACTCGAAGGTCTTGGTCGAATAGGGCTCCAACCGGGTCAATCGGCTCCATGTGGACCGACTTCCCGTCAGCGGAATCGCGCCCTGTGGAATCTGGGTCAGCAGGTCGAGCCTCACAGGATCGGACTCCGGATTGCTGACCACCGCCCGCGCTCCATAGGCGACACCACTGAGGAATTCCCCGGTCACCGGACGCGGGCCCCGGTCTGCACCAGGCTGGCCCTCTTCGGATCCAGGACGGAAGAAGGACTCGCTGACCAGGATGCGGGCACCCTTCCCTTCGCCGGATTCCGGGGCGGGCTGAACGCGTCGACGGAAGACGAGAGCGGGACCCGCCAACTGGATGCGGACCCGGGTGCCGGTCCGTTCGATCTGATGCCTAGGGGACTCGAACGGAAGATCCAGAAGCGCAAGGGCGAGGAACATCTCCGCAAAATTCCGATGGGCCTCAACGATCCGGGGCGACACGAACGGGGCCTTGCCATCCCACGCAGAGACATCGCGCCAGAATCCATTCACCGGGATCATCGAGGCCTCCTGCTCCCGAAGCGGACGACGATAGTAGTTGTTCTCCGCCCACTCGCGGGTTGGACCCTGTGGCTGATGATAGGCCTGACGCATCACGTTCTCCCGGAGCCGTTCCACCTCATCGCCACGGAGTTCCATGAGAGCTCTCGAATCGCCGGCCTTGCGAAAGAACAGATCCGTCTCAGCCCTTCCATCCTTGGACTTGGACCGTTCCCCGAACTTGTTGTCCTGGAGGGCGACAGCATCCCTAGCGAAACGACGGGACTCCATCCGGTTCAAACCCCGCCCCCCTGCGATACCCCCGAGCGAATCGACCGGCCCATCGAAGGCCACCGGCAGGTTGCCGGTCGGGAGCGCCGTCAGGGCCTTCGGCTTGGACGCCAAGTCAAGCGACCGGCCGCGGAGCGCGGTCTCGAACCACTCAAGGGACTGCTCCGGGTCCGGTTTCTGGTTTTCCCAGAGTTCCTGGAGATGTCGACGTCCGGCCTCCGATTCCCCGGGCAGCTGACGCGTCAGCAACGCCCGCTCCGCGGCGTTGAGCCTCCCATAGGACCAGGGTGACAGAAACCGCATCAGATCCCGGCCCAGCAGAAGATCATCAAGGAATGTCGGATCCTTCTTGTTCCGAAGATAGGGCTCCACGACCTCCTTGAAGAACTTCGGGGCCTTCCGGCTGAGGAAGAGGTTCAACTCGTGGCAGGCGAATTCACTGTAGCGGCTCCGACGTTCCTCGACAGACAGACCGGGCCAGCGGAGGGCCCATTCGAATTTCTCGAGGCTTGGATCGCCTCCATTGAGGGCCAGCAGGAGTCCATGGATCGAGGGCAGGGTGTCGTACATCTCGAAGTCCTCCACGGTGATATCCGGGATCTCGATCACAGCCCCTGCCTGCAGGGCGAGCGACTCCCGCATCTCGGTCATCCGCCGGGAGGGGTCGAGCGGCTGGGCCAGGCGAATGTCCCGGAAAGCGGTGGTCCGCTCGGGCAGCCGGATCGTCCTCCAGACGGCATCGGTGAGATTCTCTGCATACACCTGGACCACGGACCGGTCGCCCAACTCCGCCGCGGGAATCCTGACGACTCCATTGGTGTCAGGACGGAGGTTGAAGAGGCCCGGTGCTGGCCGGGCGAGGAAATCGAGGCTCGACTCGGGCTCAAGCGCTACGCGTTCCGCCAGTTCGCGCTTGAGGGCCGCGGTGCGGGAGAGTCCCTCGACAGCCCCAGCCATTGCCTGCGGGGCCTCGGTAGCAGTCAGGGCCGACGTGCCCGACTCCGTGGTTCGAAGTTCCCAGGGATTCAGGATCAGAGCCGGTCTCTGGAGTAGATTCCCGGGATACTTTGCGGCATAGCGCCGTTCGAGGATGTACCGATATTCGTCTCCAATGCGCCTACCGCTCGTATACAGGTTGGGTAGCCAGTCCGGCGTCGCCAGACCCGCTCCGGGACGGGAGAAGTCCGCGAGGTCCGTCCACAGGCCACCAACCGGGTCGAAGCGTGTTGCGATGACATGGACCCGGGTGAAGGGATCCCAGTCGGAAAGACGGATCGACAGGGTGTCGGTGGATGCCTCCGTCGAGACGATCCGGAGGGATCGTCCCCCGCGGCGTTCGATCGATCGGCTGGCACCCACAACCCAATCGCCAACCGGCTTCCCGGCCACGATCCGGATCGGGATGGGACCGGAGGACCCGGGGCTGACCTCGAGGGAATAGTCACCGGCCTCGGGTTGTCCAAGATCCAGGATGCCATCCTTCACCGCGATCCGTGCGGAATGGTCCGCCACGAAAACACCGCCACGCAGCTCGAGCAGGGACACGGAGCGAGCCTCAACCCCCTCGGGCATGGGAATCTGGATCCGTTCGGCGGTCGCGACCTGGATGCTCTCCGGCCACGTCTGTTGTGACTCCATCAACGGCCACACCCGGGTGGGACCTCCGGGCAGCTTTGCGACCACCTGTCGGACCCCTTCCAGTGTGCCGAGCTGGATCCGTCCGGATTCATCCGAGCTCAGCGAGAGGACCTCCGGCTGCTGGAAACCACGGCGGAAGATCTGGACCTCGACGACCTGATCCGGGATCGCCTCACCATTGCGGCCGAGGATGTCCAGCCGATGGGCCCCAACCATCGGTGTCAGGAAGGCATCGGCGATGAGAGCCGTCCTCTGGATGCCATTTAGGGTCCAGTCCCTCTGGGCCTCGAGATGGATCTTCTGGCCCACCTGGGTCAGCGAATCGATCTCCCCATGGAGTTCGACCGTGAGACGGGCCAGCCTATTGGGTGTGCGTATGGCATGGAGGAACAGGCTGTCCGGTTCCAGCTTGATGGAGCGGAGTTCCGCGGTGGATACCACACCATCGAGGGTTTCTGTCCGGAGCGTCATCCTGGGATTCCTGAGAAGCCCAAGGGCCACCGGGGTCTTTCCGGAAAACAGCGTGGCCCGCACCGCCAGAGTGGCCTCCTGTCCCGGTAGCACCTGTTCGCGATCCAGATGGAACCGGGCCTCGAGCCGATAGGTCTCTGCGGGATGGTGGAAGGAGACGAGACTCGCGAATTCCCCGTCGGCATCGGCCAGCACCACCTGACGGCGTCCAGGTTCCCGGGTGAACGGGACCAGGATCCGACCGTCCTTTTCCGGATCGAAACGGCGTCCATCAAGCCACGCTGAAACTCCCCGGAGCGGCTGGTGTGCCTCGTCGATCGGTGTGATCCACTCCCCGGCTGCCCCGGTCTGCTGGACGAGTGAGTACTGCCCCTTGCGGATGAGGGCCCTTGAGGATTTCCCGCCGGCGATGACCTCAACGATCCAGGCTCCTCTCCGCCCCTTGAGCTCCGGAAATCTCAAGGTTTTGATCACCCTGCGGAATGGCGAAGCATCCCCACTGAAAGTCTGCTCGGAATTGGCGACGAGGCCGTCGAGATGGAGGTCCGTATTGAGCTGTTGGTTCTGCGTGGTGAAGAAGCCGAGCGTGTTGATTTCGAAGAGCCGAACGAGGACCTGGGGCGCGTTCTTCAAAACCACATCAAGTGAGACCTCCTCCGCAGGTGACAGCACCACGGGACTGTTTGGAGGGAACTCCACGTCGACCCGGTCGCGCAGTACCTGATACGCAGCGGGAGAGAGAAGCGACGCCCACCGTTCCGGATCTGGTGCGCCCGCAGTGATCTTGGCCTCGGCGAACACCGGCTTGAGCCAGTCCTCGTTCAGCCACTCCGACCAGGGCTCCCACGACGCGTCCTCCCGGGCGAACTGTAGCAGGTAGTCGCGGACCAGGACGTCATCCGATCCGATCGGCCCCGAGCCAATGAGGTCGAACGTCGCATTCAGGTCGACCCCTCTATTCTGCGCCTGGGACTCCTCGAGGAACCGGGGGCTCATGTAGACCGCCGGACGGGGCAGCTTGAGATACTCGATGAACCGGTCGCGGTTCCACACCCCCTGCGAGCGGTCGAGAACAAGGCGCGCGTGGAGGATGTGGGCCTTGAGTGAGTTGAACGAGGACGGCAAAGGCTTCACGGCACTCCATAGCCGCTCCAGCCACGCCTCGCGGACCTGTGGTTCCATCACAGGGCTGGAATTCGCCGAGGGGGCGAGCTTCCGGAGTCGGGTGAGAACGAATTCCGGCTGCCGGCTGAGTTCAGGCATCGCCTGCTGCAGGGCCTCCAACTGGTCGGGCAGGAGCTGCCGGTGAAGGGCATGCTGTCCGAAACCGCGGCTTCCTGGGGCCTTCAGGTCAGCAACGACAGCATCGACCAGCCCCGGCAGGTCGGGACGCTGAAGGTGCGACAGGACGTGACGGCGCTGGGCGGGGTTGAGGGGCACGGCATCACGGAGGAGCGACGGGTACTCGGATGGGTCCAGCCCCTCGAGCGCATCACGCTCAAGGACCTTCCGGAGGAATTCCTTCCGGGCGATCCGGGCAGGATCGAGGGACGTGGGGAGGGTCGGCTTCTGATCCGGGACAACCCGCACATGATCGAGGAAAGGACCGAGCCGCTCCCGCAGCCATCGGAGGGTTCGATCGGGATCGGTGTCGTAGGCCAGGAGGGCCTGGCGGTTCTCGATCACCTGTCGCCTCGCGGATTCCGGGAATCGGGCGGCCCAACTTCCGAGAAGGGTCTTCAGCCGATCCGCCTGACCCGTCTGCTCGTAGTGGAGCGCATGGAAGTGGTAGTAGTCCTCGGTCCCGGGCACGAGCTGGTCGAGGACCGCGGCCCGGTCGGGCGCGAGTGCGAATCGCTCGATGAATCCAATCTCATTCTCGGCAGCGAGGGGAAGTACTCCCAGCAAGATGCCCAGGCCTCTCAGTCGGCAGAACGTGTTCATGGTGTCGGAGGACGCGGGGATTCCGGAGGCAACGGCTCTATCCGGGATCCCGACAGGGGGATAGGTCCAAACCTGCTGACACGCCAGCGCGGACCTCGCCAATCGGGCGCAGCAGCGTGGCGGATCGACTAGTCCAGAAGAGGCCAGAGCTCCCGGAACGCCCGCTGCGCGGATCGGTCGGGGATGTCCTCAAGCGCGGGATCCTCAAGGAAGCGTGGCGCATAGGCCGCATCCAGGGCAAAGACCCGGACCGTCTGACCCTCCACCTCGAAGAAGGCTCGCCACGCCCCACATCCGATCTCCCATCGGATCCCGCCACGTCGACGGATCCGACGCGAGCGGTGCGGATGGGGGTCCCGGGACAGCAGCTCGATCATGCGGGGCCTGAAGTCGATGCCCCAGTGTTCCCGGAGCCAAGCGGCCTGGTTCTGGGCGAGGGGTTCGAGGACCACGGTGAAGCGGGGCGGCTCGGCGAGGGAGGCCTCGACGACGTCATGCCAGCCTGCAGTGGAGGACGGAAAGGCGTCGTAGGCTGGAATGTAGGGTTTGATGTCGAAGACAGGAGTACCATCGACCAGGTCACAGGGACCGATCCGGAGATGACGCCCCTCGATGCCGAGCAGGGTGACGGGAGTCAGACCCAAGGGGTTTGGGCGATACGGGCAGCGGGTGGCAAAGACCCCACGACGCTGTGCCGGACCTCGCGGCGGGAGCACGAGCGGACGCCAGCCTTCATTCCGGTGGAACCACCAGATCAGCCAGATCCGCTCGAACCCCTCGAGATCCCGCAGGGCCAGACTCGGTTCCACGGACCCGACAAGTTCGAGGAGGCTGTCTCCGGGATCGGCGTCCGACGGCTGATGGCCGGCCTGGAACTTCACCTGTTTCCCGGAGCGGATGAATCCGATGGGCTGGAGTGTGAGTTCGGGCGGCATGCAGGGGTTATGGCAGAACTTCTTGCGGGCTGGCCACTGGGTTCGATCGGAACACGGCGGCCCAGGGTCAGCACCCAGAATACACCCGTGCAGCAAAAAGCCCCGCCGAAGGGCGGGGCTTTCCGTGAAAACTGCCGGACTGGGCCCAGGTCAGCGAACCGACGCAGGCGGGGTGAGCAATACGAACACGCCACGCCGGTTCTTGGCGTAGGCCTCCTCGGTGTTGCCCACGACGGCAGGCTTCTCCTTGCCGTAGCTGATGGTAGTGATGCGGTCGCCGCTGATACCCAGCGACATCAGCTTGTCACGGACCGAGAGGGCCCGGCGCTCGCCCAGGGCAAGATTGTATTCCTCGGTGCCACGGTCGTCGCAGTGACCTTCGATCAGAAGGTTGTTGGAGGTGTTCGCCTTCAGATAGTCGGCCACACGGGCGATGTTCGGCGCGAATTGGGGCTTCACGTTGGACTTGTCGAAGTCGAAATAAACGGTGTCCGTCGCGAACTTCTCACGGTCCTGGACGAAATTCCGAGGGTCGAGTCCCTCGTTCAGACCGGTGCTGCCGGTCGTGTCGGTACCGGTGATCCCTGTTCCAGTTCCACCGAGGTTTCCGGTGCCAACACCATTTCCCGGAGTCAGAGGAATCTCACCCACCGGCCCGGCCGAACCGGACTGACCCGCGGGCAGCGGGGTCAAACCCTTCGGTTTACGGGAGCAACCAGCGGCGCCTCCGAGGAGGCAGGCGGCCGTGACGAGGAGGAGGACTCGGGACAGGGAGAACTTCATGGATCAGCCTTGGAATGCGCGAACAGGGAAAAGGGAGGACCTCACTTGGACCAACTGGCTTGCGAGCACCCCCCCGAAATACGACCCAAATCCTTGACGTGCTTGGAAGGCACGTCAAGCAGCGACAGTCGCCGTTCACCGCCGACACGACGAGTGAAGACCAGTGTGCGGGAATTCGGGGACCATGAGGGGTCCTCGCCTGCGGCCTTCGCCTCGGCGCTGCCCCCGCTGGCAGGCATCACGTAGATCGTGAACTCACCCGCGGCCCGGGTGAAGGCGATCCACTGGCCGTCCGGGGACCAATCGGGTTCGGTGCATTGGGTGACGCCCCCGGTGTTGAGCCGCTTCATCGCCCCACCGGAGGCTGGCATGGTGTAGAGGGAGGGCCGCCCCCCCTCGGCCGAGGTGAAACAGATCGTCCGACCATCCGGGGACCAGCAGGGGGACGCTTCCAGCTCCTTCGTGGTGGTCAGCTGTCGGAGCCCGCTGCCATCCACATTGGCCAGCCACAGGTCCGGGCTGCCACCCCGGCTCAGGACCATGACCACCTTGCTGCCATCGGGCGAGACAGCAGGGCTGGAGCTTGTTCCGGGGAACGAGAACACACGAGTGCGGCTCCCGCTTCGGAGATCCTGAAGATAGATTTCAGGCCGGGACCCCCTGAACGAGGTGTAGAAGAGCTTGAGCTGCCCTGGCACCCAGGAAGGGCCAAACGAGATCGATCCATCGCTGGTAAGAGCAACGGCATTGGCACCGTCACAGTCGGAGGCCCAGATCTCCGAGATGAGCTCCCCACGCACGTTGCGTCCGCCCGGGAGGTTCCGGAAAGCGATTTTGGTGCCGGCGATTCCCGGGATCTGGAGCAGCGACTTCACCACGTCATTTGCCAGAGCATGGGCCTGGGCCCTCGGGGATCCACCCGGGTAGGCCCGGGAAAACAACACCTGCTGGGTATTGACGTCGGACAAGGCTCCACGGACCTCACCCTGTCCCGATCCGGCAAGCCGGTATTGGGGCGCGGCCCCACTGTTCACCTCGAACCCGACGACAAAGAGGTCGAATTCAAGGATCTTGCGCACCTCGTCGGAGTAGCCCGTGACCGAAATGGGAATGGTTCGAACCGCACCCTTTGTGATCGTGACGCCGCCATCCTGGGCGGTAGCGAGGATCGAGAGGGTGACCGAGAGGATCACGGCGGCGGTACGGGCGAGTGGGGCGCTGAGGAATCCGGGCTTCATAGGGAGGCTGAGGCTTCGAGGACAAACTTCACGGGGACGACCAGGCGGGACTCGTTGAACTCCTCGGGCAGCGGCCGGAGTTTCCGGTTGCGACGGAAGATCTCCTCGACCGAGGCATCCAGGGAACGGACTCCTGAGGAGCGCTTGATGGTCACATCGAGAACCGTCCCATCCTTGGAGATGGTCAACTGGACACCGACCCACTCGTTGCCCGAGGTGGTGGTGGCCGGGCGGCGCCATTGCTGGTAGAGGAATGTCTGGAGCCAGGAAGTGTAGGGCGCGTAGGCGGCACCCCCGGGGCCGGGCATCTCGATCTTGGTCGAACCCCCGACATTCTGGGAGACGCCCGCAGCGGCCCCGGAGAACCGGGCGGCCAGCTTCTGGGCCGATGCGGCCCGTTGCTGTTGCGCACGAGCCTCGGCGGCCGCGGCCTCCTTGGCCTCCTTGGCTTCACGCGCCTCCTTGGCTTCACGCTCCGTCTTCTTACGGTCGGCCGCACTCACGGTGCGGACCTGGCTGCTGACCTGGATCTTGGCTGGGGTCTTCTCTGGCTTCCGGGAGGTGTCGACATCCTGGGCCTTGGCCGTGGGACGGATGTCCTTGGAGACCTCGATCTTCGGTTCCGGTTCGACGGTCTTGGTGGGTTCCGGTTCTGCGACTTTGGCAGGAGCGGGCTCCGGGGGAGCAGGCTTCACTCGGGGTTCAACCGGCTTTGGCTCGACCTTGGGCACCTCGGTTACAGGCAGCGCCTTGGGTAACGCCTCAGCGGACGGCGGAGGTGTCCCGTCGACCGCAGCCAAGGGACGAGGATTGGGAGTCCCACCCCCGATCTGGGTGCCCATGGTGAGCTTGAGATCGGTGGGGATGATCTCCAGGAACGGAACCTCCGGCTGGACAACCTTCTTCGCGGTCAGGCCGCCCACCAGGATCACCAGCGTCAGCAGGGCGGCATGGCCCACTGCCGATCCCGCCAAGGTGCGCTGGAAGAGGCGGTCCACGGTCAGCGTCCTCCCTGGGTGTCGGTAGCGATATCGAATCGTGTGATCCCGTTCCGACGGCAGACCTCGATGATGTTGACCGGCAGCTCGAACTTCCCGGCACGGTCCGCCCGGATCCGAACCACCATGTTGGGGTTCTTCCGATATTCCTCGACCAGCCGTGATTCGAGCAGCCGCAGGTCCGCCCCGAGGACCCGTCCACGGAGGTAGTAGACGCCATCGGGACGGGCTTCAACCACCACCACGTCATCCTGCTTCGCGGTGGCCTTGTTCGATCCACCCACCGGGAGCTTGAGACTGATGGACTGCTCCATCAGCGGGGTGGTGATGATGAAGATGATCAGCAGGACGAAGGCGAGATCCAGCAGGGGGGTGACGTTGATGTCGTTCAACGTCACCAGCGAGTTGCGTTGGGAGAAACGGCGCATGCGGGCGGGGGTGCTGACCGGTCTCGCAGGAGGATTATTCGTCCTTCAGGAATTCCGTCTCCATGCGCGAGGCCAGCGCCTGGGCGAAGTTGTCGAGCTCCACCGTGTGCACCCGGAGCGTATGGACGAGCCAGTTGTAGCCAAACATGGACGGGATCGCGACCAGCAGGCCCGCCACGGTAGTCACAAGGGCGGCGGAAACGCCGGGGGCCATGACCGCAAGATCCGCCCTGGCCCCGGCCTGAGCAGCCACTGCCACGCCGCCGAAGGCATCCATGACGCCCCACACGGTTCCCAGCAGCCCGAGAAACGGAGCTCCGCTAACCGCCACGGCAAGGAGCACCAGTCCGGACTCGAGCCGCAGGGATTCCCGGGCCACCGAACCCTCGAGGGACCGCTTCACATGCTCCACGCCTTTGAGGGTGGCATGGACTTTCCGGGTGCCATCCGGGGCCCGGAGATGCCCCTCCAGGTCGTTGCAGCCGTCCAGATAAACAGAGAACAGGGGACAGCCATCCACCTGGAGCTTGCGATCGAAGATGGCGAGGACGGACTTCTGCTGGCGGAATTCGGCCTCGAAGTAGTGGTTAAGGCGCTGGGCCCGGCGCATCTGGAGGGCCTTCGAGGCCATCACCGACCAGGCGAAGACCGAGAAGATCAGGAGGATAACGATGATGACCTTGGCCTCAGGCGTCGCCTGGTTCCAGATGTAGGTCAGCGTGAAACCGCCCTGTTGGGCAGCCAGCAGACCGGGGATGTAATTCATCGTTCCGTGGTTCTCTCAATGTCCTCCAACGCGCAGCTCGATTTAATCGCGGGCCCGACTCCGGTCAAAGCTTTACTTCCCGGCGCACGGGCGTTTCCCGATTCGGGACCGCATCCCGTCACACACGTCACACACGTCACACACGTCACACAGCGGCACTCAACGGCGACGACGGCGATGGAACTCGAGGAATCCACGGTGGGCGGCAGACTCCAGCCTCCAGTGCTCCACCAGGGACTCGAATGCCTGAAGCGTCTGGGGTCTCAGGTGGTGCTCCATATCCTCGACATCGTCGACCACCACCTCGTCGGCCAGCCCCAGCATCTGGAGGAGCTCGGTGAGGATCCGGTGCCGGTGGCGAATGTGCCTCGCCACCGAGGCCCCTTCGCGGGTCAGTGTGAAGCCGCGGTAGCGTTCGTAGTTCAGGTAGCCCCGCTTGGCGAGGCGTCGCACCATGTTGGAGACCGTAGAGCGGCTCAGCTGAAGCTCCTCGGCGATGTCGGTGACACGAGCATATCCCTTGGAGTCGACCAGATCCTGGATGCGCTCGAGATGGTCCTCCGTGGACTCCGATCTCAGAGGGGCCATCCGGGCCACGCTGCGCGTCTTCGCTGGCATCCCGATGGGCTACCAGAAGCCCAACCGCGTGCCAAGGCCGGATGTTTTGGGTAGCCTGATTTGTTTTTACCCTAAAACATTTGATTTTGACCCCCACTTTCTCGTGCGGTACCAATCGGCTCGGTGAACACTCCCATCGCAACCGTGCCGTCGTGGTGGATGGCCTCCGGCCTGCGCTGCCGCCTGTGGCCCGCAGCGGTGCTTTTGCTGATGTTGCTGGTCCTGCCGGGCTGTGGCCGCGGGGGCGACGACTCGCCCATGAGGGCTTCTAAGCGCACCGGGCCCAAGCGCATCCTGACGACTTTCACGATCCTGCAGGACATGGCCCGGAACGTGGCCGGCACCAATGCCGTGGTGGAATCCATCACCAAGCCTGGGGCCGAGATCCACGAGTACGAGCCCACACCGGGTGACGTGGTGAAGGCTCAGCACGCGGATCTGGTCCTGTGGAACGGTCTGGGACTGGAACGCTGGTTCGAACGTTTCTTTGGGAACCTCAAAGGTGTCCCGGAGGCGGTGCTTTCCGAGGGAATCCCGCCGATCGGCATCACGGAAGGCGCCTACTCGGGAAAGCCGAATCCCCATGCCTGGATGTCCCCCACCAACGCGCTCCGCTACGTCGAGAACATCCGGAAGGCCCTCGTGAGGCTCGACCCGGAACACGCCGATGCCTACACGGCCAATGCCGCGGCCTATTCGGAGAGGATCCGCGCCATCGACGAGCCACTGCGCCGGCGTCTTGACTCGATACCCGCGGATCGGCGCTGGCTGGTCACCAGCGAGGGGGCGTTCCCCTACCTAGCCCGGGACTACGGGCTCAGGGAGCTCTACCTGTGGCCGATCAACGCGGACGAGGAAGCAACCCCGCAGCAGGTTCGAAAGGTCATCGACCGCGTCCGGGCTGAACACATTCCCGCCGTTTTCAGCGAGAGCACGATCAGCGACAAGGCCATGCGCCAGGTCGCCCGTGAGACCGGCGCGCGGTTCGGCGGGATCCTCCATGTGGATTCGCTGACCGACGAGGGCGGCGCTGTCCCGACCTACCTCCAGCTGCTGCAGACCAATGCGGACACAATCGTCCGGGGCCTGTCCGGGAGCCCAATGCCATGACACCCCCCGCTCCGTACCAGCACCCCTTCGACCTCACGGTCGACCATGTCACGGTGACCTACCGGAGTGGCCATGTGGCCGTGCGCGATGCCAGCTTCCGTCTCCGTTCCGGGACCATCTGCGGGCTGGTCGGCGTCAACGGCAGCGGGAAATCGACCCTGTTCAAGACGATCATGGGATTCCTCAACCCGGATTCAGGCTCGGTCTCCATCGGAGGGCGGTCGATCCGGGAGGCCCAGTCGAGGAACTGGGTCGCCTATGTGCCGCAGTCGGAGGAGGTGGATTGGACCTTTCCCGTGACGGTCTGGGACGTGGTGATGATGGGGCGGTATGGCCACATGAACCTGCTCCGAATCCCGGCTGCCCGGGACCGCAGCAAGGTGGAGGAAAGCCTGCGGAGGGTAGACCTCTGGGAGCTCCGGGACCGGCAGATCGGCGAGCTGTCGGGCGGACAGAAGAAGCGGGCTTTCCTAGCCCGATCCCTCGCACAGGAAGGGCGCGTCATCCTTCTCGACGAACCGTTCACCGGGGTCGATGTCCGGACCGAGGCCGCGATCATCCAGCTCCTCAAGGAACTGAGGGACGCTGGGCAGATCCTCCTGGTGTCGACCCACAACCTCGGATCGGTCCCGGAATTCTGCGACCACGCGGTGATTATCCAGCAGTCGATCATCGCCGCGGGCCCCCTTGTGGAGACCTTCACCGAGCAGAATCTCGCGAAGGCGTTCGGAGGAGTCCTGCGACACTTCCGGTTCGACCAATCCACGGTCCAGCCCCACGACAACCACCGCATCACGGTGTTGACCGACGACGAGCGGCCTCTCGTGTTCGGCAAGGATGGACACCTGGAGTTTACCGAACGCCGGGAGCACGAGGACATTGTCCGGGAGAGGACCCTCCCGGGGGATGAACCATGACGGAGTCCCTGCTCACGCCGTTCGGATACGAGTACCTCGTGCGGGCGCTCTGGGTGTGTGCGCTCGTCGGCGGGGTCGGAGGGTTGCTGTCGTGCTTCGTGACCCTGAAAGGATGGTCCCTGATGGGGGACGCGCTGTCCCATGCGGTGGTTCCAGGCGTCGCGGTCGCCGGCATCCTTGGACTCCCCTTCTCGGTGGGTGCGGCGTTCGCCGCGATGCTTGCCACCGCGGGCATGGGCTTCCTCAGGGCCCGCACACCCCTGAGGGAGGATGCGGTGATTGGCATCGTGTTCACGACATTCTTCGCGCTGGGCCTGCTGCTGCTCTCCCTGCGCCCCGCCGGCATCAACCTCCGCACGATCGTGTTCGGGAACGTCCTTGGAATCGACCCGGCCGACAGCCGTCAGCTTGTCGCGATTTCGTTCGGGACGCTGGCGATCCTGGCCATCCGGTGGCGTGATCTGGTCCTGTTCTGCTTCGACGCTAACCAGGCCCGGTCCATCGGACTGAACACCGCCGTGCTACACGGCACCCTGCTCACCCTTCTCTCGGCAACTGCCGTGGCTTCGCTCCAGACGGTCGGTGCTGTCCTCGTGGTGGCCACCTTGGTCACACCCGGGGCGACGGCCTATCTGCTGACGGACCGTTTTGGTCGGATGCTAATCCTCTCCGGGACACTGGGCGCCTCGACCGCCGCATGTGGGGCCTACCTGAGCTACTTCGTGGACGGATCGACCGGCGGCTGCATCGTGGTCCTCCAGACCGCGGGATTCCTGGCCGCCTGGGTGTTCGCACCCCGGCATGGACTCCTCGGGAACCGGTGGCGGCGTGGATGGCGCAGGACGGGAGGAACCCCGTGAGCTGGTCGTCCCCCTTCGAGCACGAGTTCATGAGGACAGCACTGCTCATGGCGGTGATGGTCGGCACGGTCTGCGCGGTCTTCTCCTGCTTCCTCGTGCTGAAGGGATGGTCGCTGATGGGAGACGCTGTCGCCCATGCCGTCCTTCCGGGAATCGTGATCGCCTACTGGGCCGGCCTGCCCCTCAGTGTCGGCGCCTTCGCCTCAGGTCTCCTCTGCGCTGTCGGCTCAGGCTACATCCGGAGCCGAAGCCGGGTGAAGGAGGACACCGTCCTGGGCGTGGTCTTCACCGGATTGTTCGGACTCGGGCTTGTCCTCTTCACGAAGGTCGAGTCCGACCAGCACCTCAACCACATCCTGTTCGGAAACCTCCTGGGCATCCCGAGGGCGGAGCTGGTGTGGACCTGGACCACTGGGATCCTGACCCTTGCAATCATCTCCCTGCGACACCGGGATCTGCTTCTGTTCTGCTTCGACCCGGGGCAGGCGCGGAGCATCGGGCTCAGCCCAGCCCGGCTCAATCTCATCCTGCTGGGGCTCCTGGCCCTGACGATTGTAACGGCGCTGCAGGCGGTCGGGGTGATTCTCGTGGTCGCGATGCTGGTCACCCCGGGCTGCCTGGGCTTCCTAATGGCCGACCGGTTTCCAAGGATGGTGGGGTTTGCGGTAGCCTCGGCGGTTCTTGCCGCGGTCTCGGGAACCTATGTGAGCTTCTTCCTCAACGCGTCGACCGGCGCCTGCATTGTCCTCGTCCAAGCCCTCCTCTTTGGCGTCGCACTGGTTCTTTCGCCCCGAAAGGGACTCGCAATCCTGCATCGCCGGGGTCGGAAGACTACGGACCGCGCCCTCGATCCACTCCAGGGCTGACCCACAGGCCAAGGGCATCACCGCTGCCGGCGACGGACTCCAAAGACATTCCCAACCGGATGCGGGAGGCCAGGATACAGCGGGTTCCTTGGGCGATTCAGGACAGCGCCTCCAAGCCATGAACCCGCGATGGCGAGGGTTGTAGAGGCACCGCCATCCATCCGGATGGCATCCGAAACGCCCAGTTCACCGATGAGATCCGACGCCTCGCTGGCACTGAGACCTTCGCTGTATCCAGGCTGCTTCCCGTCCACGACCAGGAAATAGAGCCACCGTTGGTCGGGAGAGACCCCAACCATGGTCACGGCATCCACCTCCGTATTCTCAAAGGTGTTGGTGCCACCTCGCCGCACAACCAGAAATCCACCAGCACCCCACCGGACATCCGGAATCTGCACGGAGACCTGGAGCATGCGGATGCCCCCCTTGGAGTCCACGATCAGGGCATCAAGATTGGAGACCGGAGTTGACCACCACTGTCCGTCCGAGACGGCAAGCCCCTCGAGTCGGACTCCGCTACCTGGAAGGATCGGCTCCGGGGCGAACGGGGTGGCATTGACGACCGCAACGAGTCCATTGTTCCTCAGCGTGGAGAGGGGCCACTCGGCCCGGATCCCGCTGCCCCCGGCAGGATGTGCCGGGGGGACCACCAGTTCGAGATCCCCTCGACCCAGGTCGAACCTCAGAACATGGCCGCGGATCTGACGAGGCAGAGACCGGTGGAACCGGCAGTGGTCCACCCCTGGCTCGCGTGTCGTCCAGGGTTCGAACCCCGGACCTGCCGGAGGCCACGTTTCAAGCAAGGCTGGACCCCGGAGCCCACCCCAGACCAGCCACAGAAAGAACGCAGCACCTGGAACAAGGAGGACCGACAGCAGACGCCAGTCCAGCAAGGATCGTCGATGGGTTCGGTTTCGGCTGCGTCCTCTCATGGTGCTGGATGCCGTCGGGGTCACCAGACCTCGACCGGCCCCTGTGGGACCGGGATGGCGGAGCGTGTGGTACTGGGCGGTGCCCCATCTGTCGACGCATATCCCCGGGAGAGCGGAGCCGGCCGATACCGGGGCAGGAGCTCGCCGGTTTCGTCACAGAATTGTGCCCTCCACCGAAGATAGTCCGCGACGATTCCATGGAATTCCTGCCGGGAGACAAGCCGGACCACCCGCTTGTTGAACTCGGCGACCGGACCGAAGCGCCGTGAGTACCACGGCGCCACCTTCCGGAACATCACGCATCCGTGCTCCTCGCCGAACACCTCGATCATGAGATCCAGATGCCGCTTCATGATGCGGATGCGCTCCTCGAGTCCGGGCTCCGGAGACGCCTCGCCCGTGGCCAGGTGCTGTCGGATCCGTCGGAAGATCCACGGGTCATAAAAGGCGCCCCGCCCGATGCTCACCCCGGCGCAACCGGTCTCGCGCAGCATGCAGGCCGCGGCCTCGGGGGTGGTGACATCTCCGTTGCCGATGACCGGAATGGATCGGACCGCCTCCACGACCGCGCGGATTCCCCGGAGGTTCACGGAACCCGAGAAGCCCTGTTCCCGGGTGCGTCCATGGACAAACACGGCCGCCACTCCGGCATCCTCGAGAGCCCGGGCCAGATCCGGTGCGGTCAGATTCTCGTTATCCCATCCCAGCCGCATCTTAGCCGTCACCGGGATCCGCAAGGCCTCCACCATGCCTCGGACCAGACGGGCGGTACGGTCCAGTTCCGTCATCATCGCCGAGCCTCCACCCACCCGGCAGACCTTGCGGACCGGGCAGCCCATGTTGATGTCGATGGAATGGACGCCCCGTTCCTGGAGGAACACGGCCGCATCACGCATCTCCTCGGGAACCGACCCGAAGAGCTGGACCGCGAGGGGCCGGTCCGTCTCGTGGGTCTCGATGAGCTTCAGAGCCTTCCGGTTCTGCTCGAGCAGGGAGCGGGCGTTGACCAGGTCGGTCGTGCAGAGGTCCACTCCTCCCAGCTCCCGGACCACGCGCCGGAACGGAAGGTTGGTGTAGCCCGCAAGCGGGGACAGGAAGAGGTTCGAATGGAGCTCGAGCCGACCGATCCGGAGGGCTGGGGAGGCAGCCGCTTCGGGAAGCATCTGGGACATCGTCGGGGTCACTCGCCCTTGGCGGTGTTCTTCCGGCTCTTCGAGGCGTTCGCCGGGGTCTTGGTCGTCTTTGTCTTCGGAGCGGCCTTGGGGGGCGATTGGGACTTGGACTGGACCTTTTTCCCCGACTTGGGCCTGACCGGCTCAGGCGGCACCACATTGAGGGTGAACTCGGCGGACCAGACCGACCGACCCGCAACGAGCGCCCCAGCCCGGAGGGTGTGGTTGCCGGCTGGGACATTGGCAACCTGGAAGCGCCATCGTCCGTCCGGAGGAACCACCAAGGGATTTCCCAGCGGATCCGAGTACCAGTAGAGCCGCACAACAGATCCCGGATGGGCCAACCCCTCCACGATCAGTGTCTGTCCCGGCGCGAAGGTCGTGCCCGGCACGGGACTCAGCCACGTGGTGGGCTGGAGCGTCGGTATCGGCGCGGGTGCAGGACGCGGAGGCGTGACCCGAGGGGTCGGCAGCACGAAGAGCAGGCCTCCGAGCAGGAGGATCAGCGCCGGCACAGCCAAGTGGGCCGTATCGAATCCAGGCTCCCAGAGTGAGGGGCGGCGTGGTGGAAAGGTACCCTCCATGCGTCAGCCCCCCTTCTCCGCCTTGAGCGCGGCCAGCTCCGCGGCGATCTCGTTCCGTTCCCGAGTCATGAGCTCCAGTTCGATCGCCAGCGACTCGTCGCCACCCCCCGCGGCTGCCGCCTCGCGAAGGCGTTCCAGCTCCCGCTGCCCATCCTCATGGGAACGGGTGGTTGCCAGAAGCTCAGCCTCGATTTCCTGGACTTTCTGCTCCCAGTCGGCAGCCCGGCGCTCCTGCTCCCTCAGCGATTCCTTCAGGGTGGTGATCTCCTCGCTCGGGGAGCCATCCTGGGATGGCCGAGACTCGCCCTGCGCATTCCAACGCTCCTGCAGCTCGGCCACCCGCGCCTGGGCCTCCGCGAGACGGGCTATGGATCCAGCCAGCTCAACCGACTTGGCCTCGAGAGCCACCTCGAGCTCGGTGATGGTCTTCCTCGACTGGGCGGCCTGCTGCTCCTGCTCGACCATCAACTCCTGCAGTGCCGCGTCGTCGGGGCCCGCAACCGGGGTCCTGGATTGGCCCTCGAGCTCCTTCTCGAGACTCCTGCGGGTTGCATGGGCCGCCTCGAGGTTGGCCTCGGTCTGAGCCAGCCTGCCCTTCAGGGCCGCCGACTCCTCGGCCGCCTCACCAAGCTGGTCGGCGAGCTGCTTCACCTCCTCGATCCGGGCCTTCAGCTTTGTTTCCGCGGCGGACATCGACTGCCGGACATCCTCCAACTCGGCCTCAAGGTTGGCCCGCCGCTGGGTCTCGGCCGCCAGCCCGGTGGCCGCCTTGGCTTCGCGATCCCGGGATTCCGCCAATGCCGCGAGGGTCTCCTGGAGGGCGGTCTCGGTGGTCACCCTCTGTCCGGAAACGGCCTGGAGTTCCGACTCGAGCGCGGTCCGTCGATCCCTCTCCGCGGCGAGCTCGTTGCCAATGCGGGTCTCCACAACTCGGGCCTCGGCAAGCGCCCGCTCCACCCGACCGAGGGCACCCCGGGACTCCAGCAAATTGATCTCCGCCCGAGCCTGCATGTCCTGCGATTCCAGCAGCCCGGCATCCGCGGTCTGCCGACGCTTCGTCTCGGAGGCGAGCTGGAGTTCGAGCTCGGCGATACGGCCTAGGCTGGCCTCGTGATCTGCCGTCATCTGGTCCAATTTAGCCTGGAGACTAGAGACGGCACTGGATTCGGACCGCAGCTCGGACTCCGCGGCCTGACGACGTTTCTCCTCGGATGCGAGCTCGATCTCGAGCCCGGCGACACGGCCCAGGGCGGACTCGTGATCTGCCGTGACCTGGTCAAGATTGGCCCGCAGCACGGAGACGGAACCGGATTCGGACCGGAGACGAGCCTCCTGCTCCTCGAGACGCAGGCGGAGGTCGAGGACCTCCCCTGAAATCGACTCCCTCTCCCGGTTCAGGGAGGCGATCTCCGACTCGGCCATCGAGACCGTCGCCTCAAGAGCCAGCCGCCTTGAATCCAGCTCTGAGTGCTGGCTCTCCAAGGCCGAAAGCTTGCTGCGGGCGGCGGTCAGTAGGGACTCCGAGACTGCTCGTCCCTTCTCGCTCGCGTCCAGCTCCGCCAGTTTGGCCTTCAGCTCGGTCTGGCAGCGGCCATGGGCAAAGCGTTCGGAGTCGAGCTCCTCGCCACGACGTCGGGCAGCATCACGGGCATCCGCCAGAGGTCGACGGAAGTACCAGACCTCCAGGACCCACTCGAGGAGGACCCCCAGGAGCAAGGCGATGAGGAGCCATACCACGGGGTGTTGGGCCACGGACTGGATCATAAGCATCAGGGTAACCTCCGTGATGCTATGGAACGGGTGGTAGAAAGGAAGTTGAGAGATGGGATAAACACGGCCGTTGCGGGGCTGCAGTATCCCGGCCGGGAAGGACACGGCAGGCTCCTGCAGGATCGGCGGGGCCCGATACAGGGGCGCCCACCGGCGGCGAGGGAATGGTGGACCCGATCCGAACCGCTGAAATCAACGGGCCCGCTGAGTGAGCGCCGCCTTGCCGATGTCGGTGATGACATCCCAGGCAGGTCCCGGGAATTTGTGCATGCCGACCATCACTTCCTCGAACGCATCTAGGAACCAGCGCACATCGGGCTCACCAATCACGAACGGAGGCAGGAGCTTCACCACGTCGATCGCGTGCCCCGCCACCTGGGTGATGATGTGGTGGCGGCTCATCAGCGGCATCACACAGGCCTGCGGGAACAGGCTCTTGTCGAGGCCATGACAGATGCCCCAGGCCGTCTTGAGGGTGAGGGACCTTGGGGAACCGAACTCGATCCCCATCATCAGTCCGCGCCAGCGGACCTCCTTCATGAACTCGAACCGGGGGATCATCGCACGGAGCCCCTCCCCCAGCAGGTTGCCCATGCGCTCCGCGTTCTGCATCAGCCCCTGCCGATCGATGACGTCGAGGGCCGCGAGGCCAGCCGCCATCGCGAAGTTGCCCTGGCTGAAGGTGGAGCTGTGCACCACAGACCGCTGCATGCTCGAGAAGACCTTGTCATGGATCCAGCGCTTGCAGAGGACGGCGGCGACCGGGACAAAGCCCGCGGAGAGTGTCTTGGAGAGCACCACAATATCGGGATCTACCTCCGGACCATCATGCTCGATCGCGAGGAATTTCCCAGTGCGGCCCATGCCCGACTGCACCTCGTCATCGATGAACACCGCACCGTACTTCCGGCACAGGCGCTGGGCCGCCAGGAGGTATCCTGGGGAACCGATGTAGACCCCCTTGCCCTGGATGGGCTCCACGACGAACGCGGCCACGTCGCCCTTGCGGAGCTCGGCCTCGAGGGCCTCGAGGTTGTTGAACTCGATCATCCGGCATCCGGGAAGATACGGCTCGAATCCAGAACGGAAGCTGTCGTCCCCATTCACGGAGAGCGCCCCGTAGGTCAGGCCATGATAGGCCTTTTTGCAGTGGATGATGCCCGCCTTACCGGTGGCGCATTTCGCGTACTTGATGGCTGCCTCGACACCCTCGGCGCCGGAATTGGCGAAGAAGACCATGTCGAGGTCGTTGGGCATCCGCTTCTTCAGCTCCTCCGCCAGGATTCCGGACAGCAGCGGGGCCTCCATCTTCACGAGGCTCGGATACTCGGCATCGAGGAACTCCTTCAGCACCCGTCGCACATCCGGATGGTTCCGCCCCAGTCCAAACACCCCGTACCCCGACAGCATGTCAAGGTATCGGGTGCCCTCGACATCCCACAGATACGGGCCCTCGGCCCGGACGTAGCAGTGGTCGAACCCGATGGTCTTGAGCGTCTTGACGTTCGCCGGGTTCACATGGGCCGCGTGGAGGTCGTAGTTGCGCCCCTGGTGCTCCTTGAGGAGCGCCACGATGTCCAAGCCCCCGGGGGCCGCCGTCTTTCCTTCGGGATCCATGACCATGACCGATGTATCATCGCGACCGGCTCTCCCGGCAAGTCAAGCATGGCCCGGATTGACATCGGAAGATTCCCATCAGCCACGGAGATGCCGGGTGCCAGCGCCCGGCCCGCTGGGGCCCCGTCCCCAATGCGATGTTGTCCTGCTGCCGGGATGTCCCGAATGGGCCAGCAAGTTCTGTCGGTTTTTGGCCAAAAGCCCCTCTAGGCACCATTCAATGGTGTTCTTCCACTGTTGGCATCCGTCATGCATCTCCCCATTCCGTGGAACGAGCACGAGCCCATGCCCTGCAGAAGCCCGTGCTACCTGCCGCCCTGGCATTCACGCCTGGGGCACCCTTCCTGCCTTCCACCCCGAACGCGGTCGGCGAACAGGCCGATCGTGACTTCCACTGACACCACTGGCCCGGCGGCCCTGCTTCCACAGGCCGCCGGGTTTTCTTCGCAAGACCGCATCCTCCTCGTGCAGCCATCTGAACTTTGACGGGCCGGGAAGGGGTGTTCAGGGTGACCTCATGATTCCCCGTCGGTCACTTCGCCTCCTCATTCCGTGCTCGTGGATCACCCTCCTGCTCCGGGCGGCGGACCCGATTCCGATTAACCAAGACGAGTCCAAGGTTCCTGCCTACACGCTCCCCGACCCCCTTCGCAGCACCGCCGGTGAACCCATCCGCACCGCAGACGACTGGTCCGGCATGCGTCGCCCCGAGGTTCTGGAACTCTTCAGGAACCATGTTTATGGAAGGACTCCCGAGTCCCTGCCCCGGAGTGGCTCGACCGTCGTGTCGGATCACCCGCAGGCCCGCGGTGGACGCGCCACACGCCAACGGATCCGGGTCCCGTTGACCCGCAGATCGGATGGACCGGCGATCGACCTCCTCGTGTATCTTCCGAACGCCCGGTCCGGGAAGGTCCCGGTGTTCCTCGGACTGAATTTCGACGGCAACCACACGGTGACCCTGGAGTCGGACATCCCCCTCGCCCCGGGCTGGGTCCCCAATCGTCCCCAATGGGGCATCACCAACCATGCAGCCACCGAGGCCTCCCGGGGATCGGCTGCCGGACGCTGGCCGATCGACCGTCTGCTGGAGCGGGGCTACGGTCTCGCAACGGTGTATTGTGGCGATGTTGAACCCGACCATCCGGAGGGTTGGCGCACGGGACTTCGTGGGGCGGTGATTTCCCCGGAACTGCAGGCTCCGGCTGCGGACGCCTGGGGTGCGATCGGCGCGTGGGCCTGGGGATTGACCCGAGCCCTGGATGCACTGGAAACCCATCCCCGGGTGGATGGCCGGCGCGTGGCCGTGATCGGACATTCCCGACTCGGCAAGACAGCCCTCTGGGCGGGAGCCCAGGACTCCCGGTTCGCGCTCGTGATCTCCAACGAGTCGGGCGAGGGCGGCGCCGCGCTGGCCCGACGCGACTTCGGGGAGACCCTGCTGCGGATCAACACCAGCTTCCCCCATTGGTTCTGCGGTCGGTTCAAGGCCTACAACCACGACGTCGCAGCCCTGCCCGTGGACCAGCACGAACTCATCGCGCTCATCGCCCCACGGCCGGTCTACGTCGCCAGCGCCACCGAGGACCTCTGGGCCGATCCGAAGGGCGAATTCCTCGGAGCTCTGGGAGCCGAACCCGTCTATGCCCTGTTCGGGAAGAAGGGACTAGGAACACCAACGCCTCCCCGTCCGGACCATCCCGTCGGCGACTGGATCGGCTATCACAACCGGTCCGGGAAACACGACATCACGACCTACGATTGGGAACGGTACATGGACTTCGCCGATCGGCACCTGGGAACCCCCGGGGCGGAGACCCGTTGAGACCCGTCCGGTGGACTCGAATGCGGCAGGCCAAGGACCTCAAAACAAAGTGCTCGTCGGCAGGGGTCGCCCTGATCTACAAAATCCCCGGGAAGCGTCCGGGACATCGGGTCCCGCTATCGCTGTAGATGGTTTCACTCCGTGATGTCGAACCCGGTTCCCGGGCGGAAGCACGCGGTGGTGGCGAATCCCCGAAACAGACGCGAGCGAGGTGCCCTCCTGCGTTGCCCCGGATTACGGGGGCAGGTAGCGCCCAGGCTCCGTCACCCTGGAGACATCACATGAGCATGCCCACATTCGCCGAGCTGGAGATCCCGGCCGACCTGCAGAAGAGCCTCGACCGTCTTGGTGTCGAGGAACCGTCCCCAGTACAGACGGCGGTCCTCCTCGCCCTCAACGCCCGTCGAAGCGCCGTGATCGCGGCACCGGCCCGTTCCGGTCGCGCCACCGGCCTGGCCATCGCGGCGGCCCGCCACGCGACAGCCTCCTCGTCGGACGGGGTCCGTGCCGTCGTGCTCGCCGGCACCCGGACTCGCGCCCTGCACCTGGCATCGCTGGCGGCATCGCTCGGGAGCGGCAAGAAGAGTCCGACCGTGGTCTGCCTGGTCGCGGGACAGAACCCTGGCCGCCGGGAGGAATCCCTCCAGAAATCCCCGTCGATCCTGGTGGCCACCCCGGGAGCCCTGCGTGGGGAGCTCGTGTCTGGACGGGTCACCCTTGCCCCGGATGGCATCCTTCTTATTGACCGGGCCGACGAGCAGCTCGACATCGGACTGGAGGAGGACGTGGAGGCCATCGTGGCCTCGTCGTCCACCGGCAGGACCATTGTGGCGCTCGCCACCCAGATCACCCGGGACCTCGAGACACTCACCGCCCGCAGGATGCCCGAGGCTGACCGGCTCGTCTCGGAACCGGTGCCTCCTCCTAGCAACCTCACCTGGTTTGGGGTCGAGCCGGCCGAGAAGGCCGAGGCCGTCTCCCTGATCCTCGACCGGCAGCCGCTGTCGAGGGCCATGGTGGTCGTCGGCACCCCGATCGAGGCCGAGACCGTCGCCAACGCCCTGGCGATCGCAGGCTATCCTGCCGAAGCAGTCACCAGCGATGCCACTGCCGCCGCCCGGGAACGGATCTCCAAGCGATTCCGCCAAGGAACCCTCACCGTGGTCGTCGGCACCCTCAGGTCCCTCGTCGGCGCGGAGCTCGAGCCAGGGGATGCGTTGATCCACTGGGGCTGGCCCCTCGACGACAACGCGTTCGCCCAGGCCGAGGCCCTCTGCCGTCCGGGCGGCCCCATCTTCGCGCTCGCCGCGGGTCGGGAACAGGTCCGGGCCCGATCCGTCTCCCGACGCGGATCCCCCGTCCGCTTCGGTCGGATTCCCCTCCTGGGCGAGCCCTCCGAGCTGAGACACCAGGCCAACGTGGGCCGGATCCGCGAGGCCCTTGCGGGTCGCAATCCGGCCGCCTGCCGGTCGGTCGTCGACCAGCTCGTCTCCGAGGGATTCGATCCCATGGTCATCGCCGGTGCCGCCGTCCGTCTGCTGGGCGTGCCAGAACTGCCCACCTTTCCCCCGCCCCCTCAGCCGACGCTGCCCACTCAGCCCACCCCTGTGGCCCCGCCTGCACCCAGCCGCACGGCGGAACCTGTCGAGGCGCCGGCGGCCGACTCCGCACCCCAGGAACCCACCGCCTCCTCGGAACCCGAAGCCGATCCGTCGGATTGGTCCCCGGGCGTCGGGGTGCCGACCATGGACGAGTCCGGGACCTATTCGGACGGGAGCGAGGGCGGCTATGCCTATTCCGACAATGCTGCGGAGGACGGCGTGGTGTATCCCCCCGAAGCCAACTTCAACGACGACGACTCCGGCGGAGGCGGATCCGGTGACCCACGGTCCGGACGCAGACCCCGTGGCGGGGGACGGACCCGTGGGGGTGGTCGGGGCGGCGAAGGCGGTCCTGCCAGCGCTGGCATGAAGCGCCTCTGGCTGAACATCGGCAGGATGGACCGCATCCAGCCTCGTGACATCGTGGGCTGCATCCTCGGCGAGACAGGACTGCCCGCCGCAACCATCGGACGCGTCCAACTGTTCGAGCGGCACAGCCTGGTCGACATCTCAGCCACCTTCGAGAGCCAGATCCTCGAGTCCCTCAACCAGGCAGCCGTCAAGGGACGCAAGCTCAAGGCGAAGATCGCGGCCTACTGAGGCTTGGGTCGTCCCTTGCGGACGGTCTGGATCATCCTCGACACGTCCGCCGGGCGACAGATCGCCTCGTCGACTCCCCATCCTTTCTGCCATCGGGATGGAGTGGACGACAGACGCTCCAAACCTGGCGTCAGTCCGGCACTCCACATTCTGAAGACGGATGCCAGTACCAGGCCGATTCAGGGCGCTTTCGATACCCGATAGAACAGCGCCTTCTCGGTGGTCATCACCACATGCGGGCCCGGATTTGTTGAGAGGAGCGACCAGACCCTGGGATTGGTAAGGGTTGAGGACTCCAGGCGGTATCCGACGTAGTTGGTCGCATACGACAGCTCCAGCCCGGAATCGCTCGAGGTGATCGACAGGATCGGCGGCACTCTGACCACCACCAACCGCAGCGCCTGTAATCCGTCGGGCCGCGTCACCACGCCCCAGCGGAAGAATCGCCCGTCCGCCCAGACCGGCCCGCGGACGGTCAGCCCGGTGACGTGGATGCTGCGGGCAACCACCACATCGAAGCTCGATCCCACGGCCGGCTCGAAGCGCCCGGTTGTGGCGGATGCATTCTCCGGATTGAAGAAGCCGAAGACAATCCGCCCGCCGAGGAAGCTCGCCCGGCCGCCCACCACCAGCTGGTCATACTGCTGAAGGCCATCAGGGATCGATCGGAGGCCGGCGATGCCGATCATCAAGGCGGCGCCCGGCGCCTGCGTGTAGTCGCCGGTCACCCGAATCGGGCCCGTGAAGGACGGCTGTATGCCGGAGGGATCAGCAGGGTCGCCACGACCGATCAAGGTGCCACCGTCCAGACCGACCAGAGTGCCACCGTCCAGACCAACGAGGCCCCCGCTTTCGCTGCTGATCACGGAGTTTCCATCGTTGCTGATCACCGGGGAATCGCTGCGCTGCAGCAGACTGGCGGTGGCAATCCTTTCGGCGGTGGACGCATCGCGCCCGACGAGACTGGATCCCGGAACCCCGTCCACGGTGCCTCCGTCCGGGCCGACCAGCGGGTTCACCACCAGACTGCTGGCAAGGGTGCCCGTGATGATGGCCGAGGAACTCGGTCCGACGTTGACGCCTGCGGCGGTCAAGACCTGACCCTCGTCCACCGTCAGCGTGGCAGTGCTGCCCGGGACGGCAGTGAGCGTGACGGCACCCTCGGTCGAGGCCTTTTCCGGGACGAACACCCGGACAACCGCACCCACGGCATTGACGATGAAGTTGCCGGCCCCCGCCAACCAGCCGGGGAGACTCTGGAGCGAGTAGTTCCCACCCTGCGTGACCTTGGTGGTCTGGACGCTGACCGTGGGGATGATGTCGAACGGGCCCAGGGCCTCGGAGATCAGGTCGGCATGATCGGGCGCGTAGGCAATAACACGGAACGAAACCCGCCCGACGGGGACCCCGGCGGTGTAGTAGGCCCAGGTCCGTTCGTCGGGCTGCCGGGCCATCAGGCCGCCACCGGGAAGGTCGGTCCAGCTGCCCGGATCCTCGGGTAAGGGGCTCGACTGGACCCGGAGCCGAAGACCGGGCACCACCGAAGACTCAACGATCGAGAAGGACCAGCCAGTGCCACCTTGGTAGGGCAGCACGGTGGCGTAGGTGAATCCACGCAGCGGAGCGAGACCCGGCAACACCAGCCAAGGCCCGCTGACACCCGAGAGCCGGTCGAGGTAGCCCGGAGCGGAGGCGATCGCCCGGAAATGGCGGTTGCCCTCGGGCACCTGTGTGGTCCCGAGAGTCCACTCCGCGTCCGACCGCGCCATGTAGGGGTTTCCCGGTAGATCGGACCACGAGGCTTCGTTGACAGGGGTCAGGGTCGACTGGATCCGAAGCCGCAGGTCGGAAATCTCGGCCGGATAGGTCACCTGGAAACGCCACGGGTTGCTCGTCCGCACGGGCGAGGACCCGGCACTCACGCTGAAGGATCCGAGGACCGGCAGTGCGGAGGCTGGCAATACCAGCACCGGGCCGTTGGCCGGGGAGGTCCGGTCAAGAAAGCCCGGAGCGGAGGCAATGGCGCGGAAATACCGGTCCCCCTCAGGCACCTGTACAGGCCCGAGATTCCACTCCGAGTCCAGCCGCGTCATGTAGGAGTCTCCCGGCAGGTCCGTCCACGAACCCTCGTCGGTCGGGGTCAGGGTGGACTGGATCCGGATGCGAAGATCCCTGGCTTCCGCCGGATAGGTGACCTGGAAGCGCCACGGATTGGTGGTGCGGACCGGCGCACTGCCGGCGTTCACACTGAAGGACCCCAGCACAGGAAGCTGGGTCGGACCCGAGCTGCCGGTCCGGACCAGGCTCGCCGCAACCCCCGTTGAATCGTAGTAGAACCCGTTGTCGCCATGCCCCACTGCGAAGTCGACGCGGTCCCCCACGCGGAGCACCAGGTTGGTGCTGAATGCAATGCGGCTGGCGGAGCCGAACCCGGAGACCGCACCGGAGAAGATCGGCACGTCGTTCAGCAACACATGCGCATCGGTGGTGGTCCCCACCACATCCGCGCCCTCAAAGGAGGCCTTGAGCTGGTACTCCCCGGCCGATGAGGCGCTGAACCGGAACACGCTGTACTCTCCGTTCGGACCCGGATGGGAACCGGCCATTCGGGGGCCCAGCTGCTGGGTTCCGTTGTTGAGGATCGCGTCCGTGAGATTGATGAAGCAATTTGGGCAGCCGAGAAAAATGTCGTTCTTCCAGATTCCAAGTGCCCCCGAGCTGGACGAGCGGTCGCTGTAGAGGATCAGATCGCCGCCACGCCGGGTGGCATACCCGTATCTCCAGACACCGTTGGGATTGGTGTCCACGGAGAAGTCGGTGGCGAGGTCAAAGGTCTGGCCCGAGGGAGGAACCGTATCCAGGACCACCACCAGCTGGCCCCGGAGGGTGAGGACCGTGTCGTCCGGCGTGAGGAGCGTCGACCGAAACGTGGCATTGATGGGAATCGTGAGCACCTGTCCTGAGGCAGAGGTGGTTAGGGTCGCCGGCGTGGTGGGGGCGTTGGTGGCGGATCCCTCGAGCGGCAGGACGCCGTGCCGCGTCACCAGGCCCGTGACGTCGTAGGCGAAGGAGCCCTTGGCACCCGGGACGAAGGCAAACACCAGTCGGGAGGCATCGAACTTTCCGGAGTCCAGCGGCAGGGACGCACTGGAAAGGTCCAGCTGGACGTCCCTCAGCGCGGCATCTCCGGCCGCAAGTCCGATGTCGATCCGCCCCCCAAAGCTTGCCGGGGCACTTCCCTTGGATCCGTCCGCCAAAGGCTGCCAGCTGCCGTTCGTCATCGCCACGACACGGCTATCCCCAGGGAACTGGATCGCACCTCCGTCGGCCGCAAGACGAACCGTGCCGAGCAGCGAGGTCGTCAGGCTTCCCGGACCCTGGGCGGTCAGCTCGCTGCCCAACACAGTGCCGGAGATGGTGAGGGAGCTCCGCGAGGCATCGATGGTGAAGACCTGTGCCGCATGAACCCCCATGGCAGCAATCAGGCAGAGGAGGGTAGCGCGCAGGACAGTCGAGGCCGTGGAGGAAATCATCGTTCGGTGGAAGGGGATCTTGAAGGGTTCCCGGGGCGCGAAGACCCGGTTTTAAGGTTCCCGTGAGGTCAGGAACAAACCGGAGACACAGCTACCTGGACCTCTCTGACCAGTACAGGGTCCTATCGCCCGACGGAAGACCTTTATCCCTTTTGTTCCGACCCGGCCCGCAGACGCAGGGTCAGGATCGCCGGTAGCACGGTCAGGCCCGCGACCATGCAGGTGGTCGTGCCCAAGGCCATGACCACACCCAGGCTCCGGATTCCCTGGTGCTCGGCGAGCACCAGGCTGCCGAACCCGACAATGGTGGTCAGGGCCGAGACGAACACGGCCTTGCCCGTGCTCTTGGCCAGGATGGACGGGTTTCTCTCCTCGGCGAACCGGTTGAGGATGTGGATGCCGTTCGTGATGCCGATGCCGATCACGAGGGGCAGCATCATGATGTTGGCGGGATTGAATGGCAGACCACACCAGCCCATCAGCCCGGCCACCCAGAGGGTCCCAAGCCCCACCGGAAGCAGCGACAACAGCACGCCAGACACGGAGCGGAAGTGGTAACCGACGAGGAGCACGCAGGCGCCGAGGGCCCACCATGCGGCCTCGACATAGGACTGCTTCAGGAGCTCCGTGTAGTAGTACATCTGGACCGGATCCCCAGTCGCCCCCGGATCCACCGTCTGCATCTCCTCGACGAAGATCCGCTGGGGTTCGCGATCCCAGACATTGGTCCGGGGATACACCTGCAGCAGCAGTTCACCACCAGTGCCCACGAACCGGTTCCGCAGAGGCCTCGGAAGGTCGTCCACCTGGAGACCGCCCTCGCCCCGCTGGATGCGGAGGGTCTCAACGGTGTCACGGAGATCCGTGAGCAGGGCCCGCTGGAATCCTCCCAGCTTGGCCGCCCGCTGCTCGCGATCCATCGGGGATCCCCGGAACAGGTCCGCCCGGAAACTCCCAAGGGCCTCCCTCAGGGAAAGGATCTGGTTGAGGATATTGGTCTCACCCCGGAGACGGACCTCGTCGGCCGCGAGTCCCAGGTAACCCTGGAGGCTCCAGAGCGTCTGGCTGAGGTCGTGGAGATCCACCGGACGGGGATCAGCCGGGGCGAACCGGATGGGCTCGGTGGTCTGACGGACACTCTCGATCAGGCGCACCTTCTCCGGGGATTCGTCCGACAGGAAGGAGGCCATCGATTCCACGGATCCCACTGACGGCAGCTTCAGAAGCTTGGACTCGATGACCTTGGCCTGCTGGATGTTTGTGGCGATCACGGCACCGAAGACCACGGACTTGTCGGCCGACTCCACCAGCTTGTGTTCGAACTGCACCGACGCGAGCGACGGCGTCTGCATGTTCAGAAGGTTGTAGTCGAACCAGGCCCGCTGCAGCCCCACACCACTCAGGAGGGTGACCGCGGAGGCGAGGCCGATCACGGTCCAGGGTCGCCCCAGCCAAACCTGCTCGATGCGGGCCCGGAGATCCGGCACTTCGACGGAAGAGGACGCCGCGGCGGGGGGGACGGCCGACCCAGCGGCTCCGACTCCACCCCGGACGCGGGTGCGGGTCAGCAGCAGCGCGGGCAGCAGGGTGATCATCGGAATGAGGCAGATCACCAACCCGCCGCCACAGATGATCCCCATTTCACGGATGCCCCGGAAATCCGTCAGGGTCATCGCCGCAAAGGCACCGGCGGTCGTGAGACAGCCAGTGAAGATCCCCTTGCCCGTGTTCACCATGGCCAGCGTCATGGCCTCGTCCTCGGTCCGACCCATCCCCAACTCCTCCTCGAAACGCGTGATGAGGTGGACACCGAAGTCGATCGCCAGCCCGATGAGCATCGGAACGAAGGTGACAGTCAGGATGTTGAGGTACCCGACGGTCAGCGTCGTGAAGGCCATCGTGTAGGCGAGACCGAACACCAGGCATCCCGTGGCCAGAAGCGGCCGTTTGGCATTCCGATATCCCACCACGAAGATGATCGCCACCAGGCTCAGCGACACGACCGTCGCCATGGTGGAGTCCTTCTCGCTCTGGATCATCTCATCGTAGTCCAGGACGCCCATGCCGGTGACCCCGGCGTTGACCCCACCCACCTCGGCGGAGACCTGACCCACAAGCTCGCGGAACCGGAGAATGGACTGCTCAGTGATGCCCTCCTGGAGCACGCGCCGCCGTTTCTCGATGGCGGCCGGCGAATTATCCCCCTGTCCCAGCAGCGAACCCCAGAAGCCAGCCGGTGGACTGACCAATTCCTCGGGAAGCGGGGCCCGCGGCCGGGCCGTTGCGAGATAGATCCGGCCCTTTCCAAAGGTCACATACTTCTTTCCCTCGGCCTCCGCCTCGCCACCCGCAAAAAGCGCCTCGACTCCTGGGGACGGCGGACTGCCGGGTCGGGTGAGACTCTCCTGTCCTCGACGGATGATCCGCTCCAGTGCGGGCAATGCGTTGACCAGGGACTCGGTGTTCTGGTCGGCCTGCTGGGGCGCAGTGCGGATGAGGGTGTTGATCCGGCCAAATAGGGAACTCAGGTTGGAGGCCCCGGCGAACTGCTTGAGAAAGGGACGGTAGTCCTTCAGGACCTTCTCGAGCTCGACGAGGTTCGTCCCAGGCACGAACAGCAGGGCCTTCTTCCCCAGCAGGGGCAGATCCCCCTTGAAGAAGACGTCCGTGAAGAGATTTGTCGGCGAGGCGGAGGTGGATTCCAGATCCAGACGTGACGCGAGGCGTTCGACAAACTGCCGATTCTTCTCGGGATTCTCTGACTCGACCACCGCCACCAGATCGGGTTCGGACGGGAAGGTCTGTCGGAGCCGGACGTAGTGCTGGTTGTAGGTGAGATCGGTGTCCAGGAGGGCGTTCCGATCCATCACGAAGTCCAGACTGGAGACCGTGTATCCGACGCAGACGAGAAAGAGGAGAACCTGCGGCCAGATGAATCGGGAAGGCCGTTCGATCACCGCCTCGGCAAGACGGCGCAGCTGGCGCTCGATCCGGGAGTCGTGGCCACCCATCGGGGCCGGCGCCATCGCCCTCTCCCGGCTGGCAGCCGGTTGACCTCCGGAGGGCAGTGTCGAGGGGGCGTCCACGATGTCTGGGCCGTATGGATGGGCCTGAATCGCCGGGCCCGCAACCCTACCGGCCGCAGCAGCCCTTGTACTTCTTCCCACTGCCACACGGACAGGGGTCGTTCCGTCCCACACGCGGCAGCGACTTCGTCGGCTTGGCCTTCGCTAGGGCCTCATTGGCCTCGGATACGACAGCACCCGCGTTCTCCGGGACATCTCCGAAGGCGGGAGCCGTGGGATGGGAGGTGATCTGCGGGAGGTTGTGCAGGAACTGCTCGAAGGCGAACAGGCTCGTCGCACTGCGGAAGATGTTGTGGCAGACCTCCGTCTTGATGTTGACCATCAGCTCGTCGAATAGCTTGAAGGCCTCGGCCTTGTACTCGATCAGCGGGTCCCGCTGGGCGTAGGCGCGGAGGCCAATGGAGCTCCGGAGGGAGTCCATCGAATACAGGTGCTCCTGCCAGAGACGGTCGATCGCCGTCAGGATCGTGTACCGCTCGATGCTCGCCAGCATCTCGGGCTTCTCGAGGCTCACCTTGAGCTCGTAGGCCTCGCGGACCGTGTGGCCGATGTACTGCAGCAGGCTGAACTGGGCCTCGGAGAGCCCGTCGAACAGCGATCCATTCACCGGCAGCTCCTTCCCCGACTTGGCCGCCTTGAGGAACTCCTCCTCCCTCAGGCCCAGGGGGAAGTTCATGTTCACCCAGTCCGACAGTCCGCGGATGTTCCATTCCGCCGGATCCGTGTCGCTTCCCGTGAACTCCTCCACCTTGAGGAGCACGATCTCCTCCATGATGTCCATCAACCGATCCCGGACGTCCGTCGACTGGATCACCTCGTTGCGGAAGCCATAGATGACCTCCCGCTGCTTGTTCATCACGTCATCGTACTCGAGGGTCCGTTTCCGCTGCTGGAAATGGTGTCCCTCGACCCGCTTCTGGGCCTGCTCGATGGAGCGGTTCAGGAGCGGGTGCTCCAGTTCCTGGCCCTCCTCGAGACCCATCCGCTCCATGATCCGCGTGATGCGGTCGGATCCGAACAACCGCATGAGGTCGTCCTCGAGGGAGATGAAGAAATGGGAGGACCCTGGATCACCCTGTCGGGAACAGCGACCCCGGAGCTGGCGGTCGATCCGGCGCGACTCATGCCGCTCGGTGCCGAGAACGTGCAGACCCCCGAGCTCGGACACACCGGGCCCGAGTTTGATGTCGGTGCCACGACCGGCCATGTTGGTGGCGATTGTCACGGCGCCCTTCTGGCCGGCGCGCGACACGATCTCGGCCTCCTGTTCATGGTACTTGGCGTTCAGGACCGAGTGAACGATGCCTTCGCGCTTCAGAAGCCGGCTGAGCATCTCGGAAGTCTCGACGGAGATGGTGCCGACCAGGATGGGACGACCCTGGCCATGCAGCTCCTTGATCTCCCGGGCCACAGCCTCGAATTTCTCTCGGCGGGTCTTGTAGACCGAGTCGTTGCGGTCCTTCCGGATGTTCTGGCGGTGGGTCGGGATGGTCATCACCCCGAGCTTGTAGATGTCGTGAAACTCCTGGGCCTCGGTCTCAGCGGTGCCGGTCATGCCGGCCAGCTTCTGATAGAGACGGAAGTAGTTCTGAATCGTGATCGTCGCGAGCGTCTGGGTCTCCCGCTCGATCGAGACCCCCTCCTTGGCCTCGACGGCCTGGTGGAGTCCGTCCGACCACCGACGACCCGACATCAGACGTCCGGTGTGCTCGTCGACGATGATGACCTTGTTGTCCTGGACCACGTACTGGACGTCGCGGTCGTACAGGCAGTAGGCCTTCAGGAGCTGGGCGATGGCGTGGATGACCTGCGCACGCTCCTCGAATTCCTGCTGGAGCTTGCCCTTCTTCTCGAGCCGGGCCTGGAGAGCAAGGTCCGGATCGGTGTCGATCTGGCTATAGAGGGTCGGCAGATCGGGGAGCATGAACCCGTCCGGATTATCCGGGGACATGAACTCACGGCCCTTCTCGGTGAGATCGGCCTCGTGGGATTTCTCCTCGATCGCGAAGAACAGCTGCTCCTTCTCGGCGTAGAGCTGTTTCTTCGACTGGTCGGAGTGGAGTTCCGCCTCGTAGGACTGAACCAGTTTCTGGTTGGCGGGTTCCTCGAAGATCCGCATGAGGCCCTCGGACCGGGGCTGGCCCAGCTTCACCTTGTGGAGGAGGGAGGCGACCTCGCGCTCGATGGATGCGGCGTCCTTGACGTTGGAACCGTCTTCGGGTCGGAGCTTCTTGAGCAGCTCGCTGGCTTCCCGGAGATATCGGGCGCAGAGGTCGCGCTGGGCCTGCACGAGACGCTCGATGGCCGGCTTCCACTCAACGTAGCGGTGCTCGACGGAGACGACCGCCGGACCGCTGATAATTAGAGGCGTCCGGGCCTCGTCGATCAGGATAGAGTCCACCTCGTCGATGATCGCGAAGTAGTGCCCCCGCTGGACCTGCTCCTCCCGGGTGCTGGCCATGCCGTTGTCCCGGAGGTAGTCGAATCCGAACTCGGAATTCGTGCCGTAGGTGATGTCGCATCCGTACATCTCCCGGCGGAGCGCCGGCGGCTGGCTGTTCAGGATGCAACCGACGGTGAGGCCGAGGAACCGGTAGACCGCACCCATCCACTCGGAGTCACGCGCGGCAAGGTAGTCGTTGACCGTGACGACGTGGACGCCGCGTCCGGTGAGGGCGTTGAGGTAGACCGGCAACGTGGCGACGAGGGTCTTTCCCTCACCGGTCGCCATCTCGGAGATGTAGCCCCGATGGAGGGCCATGCCGCCGATCAGCTGGACGTCGAAAGGTACCATCTCCCACCGGATCGGGTGACCCCGGACCTCGATGTCCCGCCCGCAGAGACGGCGGCAGGCGTTCTTCACCACGGCAAAGGCCTCGGGAAGGATGGCCTCCAGCTCCCGCTTGAGCTCCTCGGAGTCGGTGATTCCGGAAAGCTTCGCCTTCCAGTCGGCGGTCTTCTGCCGCAGCACCTCCTCGGGCTGGGACTGGAGCTGCTGCTCCAGTTCGTTGATGCGGGCCACGATGGGCCGGAGCTTGCGGACCTCCCGCTCATTGCGGGAACCGAGGATCTTGCGGAACAGGTAGCCGAGCATGACAAACCGTCTGGGACGGACCCCGGAGGCTAGGAGGGGTCCGGACCGAGGTCAAAGACAGAAGCCATTCCAAAAGGGTGCCTGCAGTGGCCCCTGAACCCACTATTCGGTGGATTCGGAAGCCGCCTTCCGCTCCGCCCGATCCCACCACTTGGCGATGAGGACGCTGATCTCGTAGAGGATGTGCAGCGGGATGAACATCAGGAACATGGTCATCGGGTTGCCGTCGGGGGTAATGAACGCCGCCGCCACCAGACCCGCCACCACCCAGTACATCCGAAGGCCAGACAGCCGCTCGGCATCGAGGATTCCGATCTTCACGAGGGTCAGGAGGACCAGCGGGAGCTCGAAGGCCACCCCCATGCCGATCATGAACCAGCAGACAAAGCTGATGTACTCCGAGGCCCTCCACTCGTCAGCCCCGAATCCCAGCCAGTTCGAGAAGGTCACGGTCGAACTCAGGGCCACCACGGTGACGATGAAGTAGCAGAAGGCCACCCCCATGAAGAACAGGAGGGTCCCGAAGCCGGCGATCCGGTACACGAGGCGCTTCTCATGGACATGGAGGGCCGGGAGGATGAACTGCCCCAGGAAGAACAGGACAAACGGGGCTGCGATGGCCGCCCCCCCGTAGAGGGCAATCTTGACCGCCACCACGAAGGGCTCGGTCGGGCCGAGGGTCTTGAGCCCCACCTGGATCCCATACTTGGCCACCTCGGGTGGATTGGGGTCCGGGACCATGCCCAGCACCATGTTAGTGCCGACCGGGATGGGAGCGACCTTCAGGTAGAGATCCTGGTTGGTCGAGGTGCCCTGGACCGGAAAATCCTTGGCCAACATCCGTGACAGGACATTGGTGCCCATCGTGATGACAACCCGGGGCTGATCCGTCACCCGGACCCGCTGGGCCAACACCAGTGGCCACTCCAGGAACCTCACGATGTAGGGGCTGCCACTGAGGCTGACGAGGATGCCCAGGGCCACCGCGATGGCGCACTTCACGAAGGTCCACCGGAGATCCTCGAGGTGCTCGAGGAAGCTCTTGACCGGACCACCCCCCTCTTCGTCTTCGTGCTCCGGGGGCAGCACCTCGAGATCGTCGGCCATGCCAGGTCTCCGGGATCGGCCCCCGGTCAGGCCTTGGGCGAGAGATCCGTCCGCTGGGACGACTGCGAGAGGGATTCCTGCGGAGCCCTCGGCGTCGGGGCGGGCGGCGTGCGCTCCACCTCATCCATGGCCCGATGCAGCTCCTCCTGGACATCGCGCGAGGCCTTCTTGAACTCCTTGATGCCCGTGCCGACGCCCTTCATCAGTTCTGGAACCTTCTTGGCGCCGAACAGGATCAGTACGACCACGGCGATCACAATGATCTCCGTAGAGCCAATCATGCCGAGGGGGAGGGAATTCATCGGGTGCAGTTCCATGCCAGGGATTCCATCAGGCCGACTTCGGTCCGGAGCCGCCCGGAGGGTCCGACAGATCGTTCGTGACCTCCTTGGAGGCCTTCTTGAACTCCTTGATGCCCGTGCCGACGCCCTTCATCAGCTCGGGGATCTTCCGGGCGCCGAACATGAGGACCACGATCCCGAGGATGACGAAAATCTCCGTCGTCCCGAGGAACGCGATGGGCAAGGGCATGGACATGGAGCTCACGTCGATAGGCTAGGATCGCTGCCTCCGACGGTAAAGGGGCAAAAACGGCGCGCCCGGGTGCGGGCCTCCGTGTGCGGACGCAGAAAGGCCGGGCCCGAAGGCCCGGCCCTGACGGGGTGTCGAGGACTGGATCCAACCCCGGTCTACTGGTAGCGGATCACGAGGCTGCCGCCCGACAGCGACACGCTGGTGACGGTGATCGGGGAGGCCGACGACAGCCGCAGGAACTGGACGGATCCGCCGGCCGGCACGGTGACCGTCCTGGCCTGGGTGTCGACCACCGCCCCCGCGACCGCCGTGTAGGTTCCATCGAGGGTGGCGGCGCCGAGGGCCTCGACCGAGGCTGCGGCCACGGCCGAGGTGTAGGCCTTGATGCCCCCGGCGGCGTTGACCAGCGTCCGGACACCGGACGACCGATCGACCGTGAACAGCTCGACATTCGCCCCGCCCGTCCGCTCGTACCAGACCATGCGGATGCCGTAGACACCGGCGGCCTGCACCACGACGTCGAACGTCTCATCCGCAGGCCCCCCGTTGTGGAAGGCCAGGGGCGGCGAACCGGCACCCAGATTGAGACCCGCGGCCAGCTTGTAGCCATCATCCGATAGGACCCCGAACCGCGTGATGCCCGCGGGAAGATCGAGGAACGCCACGATCTCCATCGCATAGTTGTCGTTGCCGAGGGCGTCGTCCTGTCCAGGGATGGGCTCATCGCCCTCGAAGTAGCCCGCCGACCCCCCGCTGGTGGCGTCCTGGGAGAAGTTGATGGCCTGGGAGACGACGTTGGTGTCGTAGAGCCTCGCGATCGACGAATTGGCTGCCAATTGGGCTTCCGCACGGTCGAGGCTGTTCTCCCCCATCTCCTGGGCCTGGGTGACCCTCACCTTGAAGCCGCGCTCCGATCCCGGACCCGACAGGCGGGTGGCCGGATCGAGTTCGCGATAGGTGACGGTGAACGACCAGATATTGGTCTGCAGCACGCCCTCGTTGTCTGCGAAGACCAGACGGGCCTCCTGGACCACCCCTTTCGGCGGGAGCGGGGTCAGGACATGGGAGACCAGGGCACCGGTCGCCACCGAGGTCACGGTGGGAGGGACCCGAACGCCGTTCACCGAGAGCTGGATCGAGGAGGTCTTGACCTGGGTGTCCCGGTTCTGGATCGACACCTCGATCCGCGGCTCGGTGGTCTCGACCACGGCCCCGTCCGTCGGCGACACAGACGTCACCGCCGCGCGCTGGACCCCGGCGTCCGCCACCGGGACGAACACCAGGTAGTTGATGTAGCGGGCCCCGGTGCCGTTGTCCGGGGTGAGATGCCGAAGCCGGAGGGTCTTCTTTCCGGAAAGCCGGAGCACGACCCGGTTCTTGCCGGTGCCATCGGTCAGCGGGACGTTCCGCGCGGTGAAGCCCGACTGCACGCCGAGGAAGCTCCCGAGCAGCCTTGGCTCGGTCCCGGCCACCGATGAGACCTCCTCCAGGACGCTGTCCGCCTTCTCCATGTTGACCACGGATTCCCGGAGATAGACCTCGTAGGAGCCCGCCGCGAACTCACGGGTGTAGTTCATCCAGTCGTCGACCGCGATGTCCCCCACCTCGTAGTCGTAGATTCCCTGGTCGTTGTTGAAGAGCGACGGACGACGGTTGTCGAGGGACCGCTGCATCCGGACGGCGTCCTGAGTCCGGTACGGCGTGTCATCGCCGCTGGGACCCGACCGGGTGTCCTGGTAGTCCGTGCCCGCCAGGCCAACCCGGTCGGTGTACGAGTTGCCGACCACGCCGCCGCCCTCGGCACTGCGGACCGGGTTGTCGAGGAACTGGCCGCCATCGAAGTCGTAATCCTCCGCCTCCACCGTCCGGGTGTCGGCCGAGAAGGTGTCGAAGGCGATCATGGCCGTCCGGGTCGTCCCTCCGGAATCGGTGACGGCCAGCTGCCCGAGATACGACTTGTTCTTCTCGAAGCCCCCGAGGGTCCCGGTCCGGGTGGTCCCGGCCGGTCCGAGGAGGAGTCCATTGGCCGTGGTGTAGTCGACCCCATTGAGGGTAACCTTGAAGCCCGAATCCGGGAGCGGCCGGTCGTCGACCACGGAGAACGCCACCTTGGTGTCCGCAGCGAGGAAGACCAATCCCTCGGGCGGTGAGACCAAGTCGATCCGCGGGGCTTCGTCGACGGCCGTCGGTGGCGCCGCGGCATTGAGGTTCCGGTAGACCACCTGGTAGCCGTTCGGATCCTTGCCGCCATCGGCATAGAGGTAGAGCACCACATTGCCGACGAGGTTGGTGAACGGAGCCGGGGGGCTATCGGTCCCATCGGCGAGCACGTCCGCCTCGGGCGTGTCGACGAAGGTCCGGTCGAACAGCACCGCGCCCCCGGCGTCGAGGTCCAGGACCCGTCCCCGGATCACCACATTGCCATCGACCGTGGTGAGGGTGAGCACCAGGCGTACGTTCGTGTTCTTGATGGCGGGGCTGACGTTCTCATTGAAGAAGTACTTGTTGATGCCCTTGGTGATCAGGAGGTCCGACTCCGACTTCGCGATTCCGTATCCGCCAAGGGAATTGGCACCGGTCTTCTGGGGGATAAAGGCCAGGACCGCGAAGGAATCGGGACCCTGTCCGGACACCAGGTCCACCGCGAACTCATGGAGGGTCCCTTCGGTCAGCTCATAGGTCTTGGTGGTCTTGGTGCTGCTGACGAAGAACGCCTGGCCGATCGCAGGCAGGTCGAAGGTGAACACGCCTCCCGACTGTTTCCCGCCGGGCAACGGCTGGCCCGCAGGATTGGCGTCCTTCCATCCGGACCGCTCGGCCGCCTTGAAGTCGTCCAGCACCGCCCCGTCGGCGACGAACACCTGGGCGTTGTCGAAGACCACCTGATAGCCTTCGGGGTTCTTGCCGCCGTCCGCGTACAGGTAGAGGACGAAGTTGCCCACCATGTTGAGGAAGGGAGCCGGAGGGCTGTCGGCTCCGTCGGCCATCACATCGGCCGCCGGGGTGTCGATGAACGTCTTCTCCCAGATCACCGCATTGCCTGCATCACGGTCCAGGACCTGACCCCGGATGATCACGTTGCCCGATCGGGCCTCGAGGTTGAGCACCAGGGTGACGTTCTGGTTCTTCACCGCGGGCTGGACGTTCTCGTTGAAGAAGTACTTGTTGATGCCCTTCGTGATCAGGAGATCCGTCTCCGATTTGGCGATCCCATAGCCGGCCAGTGAGTTGGCCCCTGTCGCCTGGGGGATGAAGGCCAGCACGGCAAAGGAGTCGCCTCCACGGCCTGAGACCAGGTCGACCCGGTATTCGAGGGTGCGACCCTCGACGAGCTCGAAGGTCTCCGAGGTCTTGGTGCTGCTGACGAAGAACGACTGGCCGATCGTCGGCAGATCGAAGGTGAAGACGCCGCCGGACTGTTTTCCACCAGGCAGTGGCTGGCCTGCCGGATTGGCGTCCTTCCAGCCGGAACGTTCAGCAGCCTTGAAGTCGTCGAGAATGCGGGCCTGCACCGGGGCACGGCTGAGGACCGCCAGCGCCGCGATCGCGGTGAGACAGCGAAGGAATAGGAGAGGACTCATGGATGGGAGTATCTGGGATTGGGACGCCAGGCTGACAGGCACGGCGTGGCCGTTTGGGGATATTCCAAATCCAGCCAGAACAGGCCCAAAGATCAAGTGCGGGTTGGCATGGTGCCCACGGTTTTATGGAGTCCCTCGGAGACTCTAACAGCGGGCCCTTGGCAACAGCCACGGAGCATCCGACAGGGACCTCCTGTCCCGGCAAGATTGGTCGTAAGCGCAAACCGAACCTGGCCGTTCCACCCGGTTGCGGAGCGACACAGGTCCGCATGACCCCGGAACCAGCCCTCCGGAACGACGGCTCCCAGAGCGGAGCTGCGTCGCATCGCTGCATGGATCATGTCCCATTCTCCCGCGCTCGACGGCATCCGGGGGATCGCGATCGCCGCGGTCCTCGTCTTCCATGTCCTACCGGAACACCTCCCTGGGGGATTCGCAGGGGTCGACGTGTTCTTCGTGCTCTCTGGATTCCTTCTCACGCGACGGATTCTGTCGGAGGTCCGACAGGGCCGCTTCCGGATCGGCTCTTTCGTCCTCCGACGGGCCATGAGGATCCTGCCCAACCTGACCCTCATGCTCATCTCGGTCGTCCTTCTCTGGGCCTGGCTCTTTCCACCCGGGGCGTCCCAGGACGTGGCCCGACAGGGGCTTTGGACTCTGGCTGGCATCCCCAATCTTTACCTTTGGACCCATCTTGGAACCTACTGGGGACCCGCCGCCCACTGGTCTCCCCTGACCCATGCCTGGTCTCTCGGAATCGAGGAACAGTTCTACGCCCTGCTTCCCTTGTTTCTTCTGACTGTCCACCGCTGGTGTCCACAGCAGAGAACCCGTTGGATCCTGGGACTGGGGGCCACAAGCCTGGCAATCTGGGGACTCTGTGGGACACGGTATCCAGCGGGGACCTTCTACCTCCTTCCCAGCCGGGCTTGGGAACTCCTGCTGGGTTGCCTCATCGCGAGTCATCTGGACGACCGCCTGACGGGGGGAGCCCTGCTCATCCAGAACCGGAGCCAGACCTGGGGATGGATCGGACTGGGTCTGGTGCTGGCCTCGTTCGCGTTTCACGCGGAGCGACAGCCAGGATCTCCCTGGAACCCGATCCCGGCCGCCCTGGGCTGCGGACTGCTGGTGGCCCACGCGGGAAGAGGGTCTGTAACTGCGGACCGCGTGGGACGATTCCTATCGTCCCACGGGCTCGGCACCCTGGGGCGTCTTTCCTATTCCCTCTACCTGTGGCACTGGCCATGCCTCACGCTGGGAGGATGGATCGCCGAGCGCTGGGACTGGGATCCAACCCTTGGAAAAGCCGCGGGCACCGCCTTCAGCGTGGTTCCCGCCTCGCTAGCGCATCGCTACGTGGAGTTCCCCTGCCGTAATGCCACAACCCTTCCAATCTGCAGGCCAGCCCTCGTGGCAGCAGGCCTCGTCACCACCTCGCTCACCTGCGGTTGGATGACACGGAACCGCCCTGCGGATCCCACCATTGTGATCGACCCACCCCACTATTCGGCTCGGACCTACGACGCAGGGAATCTCTTCGTCCATGACCTCTCCCAAAACAGCCGGTATCAGGGTCTGAAGACCCCCCCGTGCCCCGACCGACCGCGGGACTCGTGGCGTACCGGAGGGGTCATCCAATCTCACGGCGGGAGCGTCCCAAGGGTCGTCGTCCTGGGCAGCTCCCATGCGCTGATGTACTCGGCGATGATCGACGACCTCTGCAAGGGATTGGGACTGACGGTCGCTTTTCTCTGCGTTGATGGAGGCGCCTCCCCCTTCTTCGAGAACCGGCAGGGACACAGCTTCGCCTCGGATGCGCTTGCAGCCCAGTTCGACAGGTTCCGGCTCCATTGGATCCAGACCTGGTGCCCGGAAATTCTGATCGTCGCAGACCGCTGGGATGGGGGCACCTCCGGAACCGCGGGATTTGAGCGGAAACTGCGGAGGTTCCTGCGGGAGGTCGCCCCGTTCTCACGACACCAGATCCTCGTTGCCCCGGTCCCCATCCTCGGTGGTATCCGGGATTTGAACCTCCTCGAGCTGGTCCACTGGGAGTCAAGGCCTGACGGAACACCTGGGATCCTGCGGGCTGACGGGAGGCAGGGCCTCCGGAACGCCGTTGTCGAGGTTATGGAGAAGATGCGGGAAGAATTCGGCGGGGTCCGGGTGGTCCGACCCGATCTCGACCTCTTGTTGCCCGACGGGCAGGTCCGCTTCCTCTGCGGCCGACGGCTGCTCTACATCGACGAGGGACACCTGAGCGACGAGGGCGCCGCCCGGCTCCGGCCGCTCTTTGCCACGGCGCTGATGGAAGCCCTTGGCCATTCACAGGCCTCCACCTCGGGGGGGGATTGGAGCCTGAGGGAAGGCGGATGCCCCCCAGATTTGGCTCATTCGAGCCACGATCGATCGTGGATTACGAACTGGAGCCGGCCACGGTAGGCTCCTAGCTCCCCGACCAGCCGGATCGACGAGCCCCTGGGTGTGCGGCGTAGCGCCCGCTGGATCGAGGGATCGAAGGAATGGAGGGAATAGGCCCTGCCCGCGACCACGACCTCGGCAGAACGCCCCCTCGAGGCCACCCCTTCCACCCGGAAGAACTCGCCCATCGCCTGCGCCATCTCGTCCGGATTGGCCGCCCCAAGCACTGTGGCGCTCCTCAGCCGCGAACGATCGATCCGATCATACCCGACCGACACTGGGGTCGGTGGCGTGACCCGCAACCCGGGATCCTGGCTCAGCAGACGGGACCCCCCGTTCACACCGGACCGGAACCGCGCCAGAAGCGGGAAATGGTCGCTGGTGCCCGCCCCCGGACCATACCCCGTCCACCGTCGGGGCAGGCCCAATGGCGGCTGGGCGTTCACGCCGTCGACCCGTACCGGCCGGAAGCTGCCATCCAGATATTCGATTCCGCCTCCATCCAGGAGCCCCCGGGACACGAGGAGGTGCATTAGCGTACCCCATTCCCCAGAGTAGACATCGGAGCCGCGCTCTGGAACGGGGAGCTCATACCAGAGATTGTAAAGCGCAGGCCCTCCAGGACGTCCCATCGCCACCTTGTCACCCTGGGAGCCGAGGGCGTCCTGCAGGGCCGAGGTCCCGATCCGCGGATAGCGCTGCTTCTGGTTGTAGTGGGAGTTGAAGTCGCCTCCGAGAAGAACCTCCGCCTTCGGATTCGCGGCAAGGATCTGGTCCAGCCGTCGACGGGCCACTTCGGCGTTGCCGCGTCGGATCGTCTCGGACCGCTCCTCCGAGGCCCCGCTCTTCCAGTGGTTCACCAGGAGGTAGAGGTCCCGCCCGTCCACCCGGACCACCACCTCGAGAATCCCACGGGCCCCCTGCGTCGGATGGGTCTGCACGAAGGAGATCGGGAACCGGCTCAAAACCACGTTCTTCTGGGTCATGGGTCCCGACACGCCCGTGGCGGCCTCCGCGGAGTCAACCGCCAAGGCATAGCCCCGAAGCCCAGTATCCTCGAGATGCTTGAGCAGCCACAGTTCCGAAGGCAGCCCCCGCCAGGCCTCAGTGAGACGTCCCGTCAGAATCTCCGATACCCGCTCATCGCGATGCTCATCCAGGAAGCGCCGGGAGTCCGACACCGTCGTCTCGGGGGTCGCGTCAACCTCGAGCTCGTTGAGGAGCAGGATGTCGGGCCCCGTTCCGCCGTCGATCGACCCGAGGACCCTCCGGATGCCCTCCAGCTTGCGGAGCAGCTTCCCTGGGCCATAGCCCGTTGAGTCGGTCGGGTTCTCCACGTAGTCGTCGAAGCGGGCGACCCGGTCGATGTCGAACAGGTTCTCCACGTTGTAGACCATGACCGTGAACTCCCGGGTTCCGGCCCAGGACGGAACAGCCAAGGAACCCACGACCCAGAGCACGAGGAGTCCCCTCCACATCCAATGCATGGCCCGAATAGACAACCGTTTGCCTGCCCCATCACCCGAAAAGGTGCGACCGGGGGCGGGAGACCGGGAATGAACAGCCGCCGGCTCCGGCGTGTCTGAGCGGTTGACGGTCGTGGGGTCGACCCGCAGGTTCGGGTTTGATCCGGACCAAACCCTCGTTGCACCGACCCCCCATCCGTCCGAATTCCTCATGTCAAAGCCCGCCACGCTCGTCTCCGCACTTCTGGTTCTCATTGCCATCGGCGTCGGAGCCCGGATTGGGTATCGAACCCCGGATCGAATACCCACCAACGCACAGTCCAACCCCGCCCCCGGGCCGATTTCGACCCCGGTGTCGGCCGGCATGGGTTCCGACGCCCGCACAACCACCGCAACCGGGTCCCCGATCGTCCACACCTCCCGTCCCTCCCAGCCGTCCACAGCCGCGACTAGGCCTCCGCTCCCACCGTGGGTCCGCCCCGTGGAACGGCGCCCCTGGGATCCCAGCTGGCTGGAGCAGTTTGCTGGGAAACTCACCCCGTTGACCGCCCGCTTCGAGCTCACTGGGGGCCGGATCGCAGAGGGGGACGTGCTCCACATCCGCGAGGAGGAGGGAGAGGTCGTGTTCGTAGGCGGGCGGCTCCGCCTGCCTGAGGCGGGGACCTTCTTCTTCCGGAAACAGGCCCTTACCACCGCCGCGGGGTCGCACGTCGGAGTAATCCAGCTGCCGGGCAGCCATCAGGCGTTCCGGCTGGAACCCGCCCAGGATGGATCCGTCGAGCTCGTCACCCGGAGCCTCGATGAAGTCGTCTGCGTCTCCTATCGGAAATCCGGAGAGACCGCCGCGACCCAGAGGTCCGAGGACGCCCTGATTGAAGAGGCAGCGCCAATCGACATGAACCAGCATCCGTCGATGCCCGTTCCCGAGTATCAAAACGGCGTTCCCATGTACCAGAGCCTGCCCGGGGCCAAGGGGGTGCTCTACATGGACTTCGACGGGGAGACGACCACCGAGTGGAACGGGGAACTCATCGTCGCCAAGAAACCCAGCTTCACCACGACCCAGATTCGTGACACGTGGCGGATCGTGGCCGCCGACTTCCTCCCCTTCACCATCAACGTGACCACGGACCTCCAGGTGTTCCAGAAGGCCGCCCAGAACAGCCGGATCCGGGTGATCGTGACCCCAACGGATGATGCCCAGCCCGGATCGGGCGGCGTCTCCTTCATCAGCGCCTGGAATTGGACCGGCGACACCCCAAGCTGGGCGTTCAACCTGGGGTCCTCCAAGGAGTTGGCCGAGACCATCACCCACGAGGTCGGCCATGCCCTCGGACTCCGGCACGACAACCGCCAGCCGCCCAACGGGGCCTATGAGGAGTACTACATGGGCCACGGATCCGGTGAGACCAGCTGGGCCCCCATCATGGGCGCTGGGGTGAGCAAGTCAGTCATCCAGTGGTCGAAGGGCGAGTACGCCAACGCGGTCAACAAGGAGGACGACCTCGCCATCATCACCACGCAGAACAATTCGGTGGCCTACCGGGTCGACGACTTCGGCAGTACCTGGGGATCCGCCGCACAATTGGAGATCTTCCCGGGTGGCACAGTGACAAACAGGGGCCTCATCGAACGAAACACGGATGCCGACGTCTTCCGATTCACCACCTCCGGGGGGCAGATCGACCTCCAGGCCGCACCGGCCGTGACCGGAGCCAACCTGGCCATCCAGATGGATCTCATCGACCCGTCCGAGCAGGTCCTGCTGCGGAGCAGTCCCACCTCGACCCTCAAGGCCAACTTCGCCACCAATCTGCCCCCTGGCGATTATGCGATCCGGATCCGGGGTGCCGGACGCGGACCCAACGCCACGATCGGATTCACCGCCTACGGCAGCCTCGGCTACTACAGCCTCACCGGGATCGCCGGTGGCGCCGTGGAGCCCCTGAGGTTCCGCATCCCGGAGAACCCCACCAACAACACTGTCGTCGGATCCCTCGAATCCCTCGCCACCGGCCCCGCCAACCGCCGGTTCATCGCCACCCGCGGCAACGGGGTCGGTCCCCTCGCGGTGTCCCCCGCCGGCGAGCTTACGGTCGCCGACGCCTCCCCCATGGACTTCGAGGTCCGGGAGTGGATGGAACTCTTCGTGAACATCGAGTACCCGGACGAACCGTCCCTCAACCAGTCGGACCTTCGCGTCGTGGTCCAGTTCACCAATGTCAATGAGCCGTCCGTCGTCACCACCCCCGCGATCCGGGTGTTCAACCGCACCCGCAGCGGCACGGTGCTCGGTCAGGTGAGCGCCACGGATCCCGACATGTTCTCCGTCCTCACCTTCGCCATCGCGAGCGGGAACGAGGAGGGATACTTCGCCATCACCGGGACCGGGGAACTCCGTCTGGCCAAGGATCTGGACTCAGGCCCCAAGACCTTCGTCCTGGGCCTCGATGTCGCCGATCGGGCCGATGCCACCGCAACCACGGCGTCTGAGATTCGGGTCGAGGTCCTCGAAACACCGAGCGGATTGGCCCCGGGCGCGGTGACCTATGCGGTGTACTCCGGGATCACCGGGAACACCGTGGCGGCGCTGACGGGCGACCCGAGCTACCCGAACTCTCCCAGCAAGGTCTCCCAGCTCACCGCGTCGGAGATCACACCCAACTTCGACACCGACTTCGGGGCCGTCCTCCAGGGCTACTTCCTGGCACCCGTCACTGGCAGCTACACGTTCGCGGTGTCCGGCGACGACGCCACCGACCTGCGCCTCGGGACCAGCCAGGACCCGGCTACGGTGCGCCGCGTCGCTTACACACCAAAGGCATCGGATCCGAAGGACTGGACCCAGTACGTCTCCCAGAAATCTTCCACGATCTCCCTGGTGGGGGGGCGCGCCTACTACATGGAAGCCCGGTTGAAGGCAGCCGATGGGATCAGCCATCTCGCGGTCGCATGGCAATGCGCCGCCGCCGGGGCCTCCACCCTGCAGGTCATCCCGGGACGCTTCCTCGCGCCCTACACCGGAGCCTTTGCCCCACGGCTTGTGACCACCGACGTCCGACTCCGCCACGGCACATTCCCCCAGGCTCGGTTCGCAAAGCTCGAGGCCTCGAGCGCCACAGGGGAGACCCAGTTCCAGTTTGAGCTCATCTCGTCCTCCCTCGAGGGACTGGTCTCCCTGGAAAAACCGACCGGGTGGCTGCGCCTTGCCGATGCGGTGATGCTCGAGGGCTCCAGCGAAACGGAAGTCACCCTCGAGGTCCGGGTATCCGATGCCTCGGGCGGTTCCTCCAGCGGTTCGGTGGTGTGCCGTCTGCTGGCTGCCGAGGAGATCGGAACCGCGATCGCCCAGGCCGAGATCTTCCAGAACATCGGAACGGGAACCTCGGTCGCGAACCTGACCGGCAATGCCAAGTTCCCCGGCCGACCCGACCTACTCCTTCCCCTCGAGGACCTGGCCGTGGGACCCAACATCGGACAGAGCTATGGCACCCGGATCCGTGCCCTGCTCTCCCCACCCGTCTCGGGCAGCTACACCTTCTACATCGCTTCGGACGACAGCAGCGAACTTTGGCTGAGCACCAGCTCCAGCCCCTCGAACGCCAAGGTGATCGCCCGGGTCGGCGGCGCCGTGGCCATCGGGAACTGGACCGCCCAGACCGGACAGAAATCCGCTAGCGTCAACCTCCTCGCCTCCCGGCAGTACTACCTCGAGGTCCTGCACAAGGAGGGCGCCGGAAATGACCACCTCGCGGTTGCCTGGACCAACCCCAACACCCCGACCCCCGTCATGATCCCGGGCTCCGCACTGAGGCCCGTGGCGCTGGGAACCGCACCCATCCTCAGCCCGGCCGAGGGCACCGTGGAGCGGAGCGCCGGGGAGTCGACCCTCGTGGTGGACGTCAACGCCACCGATAGCCCCCTCGACGTCCTCGCGTGGCGCATTCGCGGCGGGAACGACGAGGGAATCTTCCGGATCGACACCGATACCGGAGCCATCGCCGTGGCCAAGCCCGACACCCTCAAGGCCTCCGCCCAGAGCGCCTGGAACCTCGAGGTCGAGGTCCAGGACTCCGGCTATTCCGACTTCTATCCCCGCCTGACCTCCACCACCACCGTGCCCATCACCGTCAAGTCTGCCCTGTCTCCATTCGCCGAGTGGGCCGTGGCCGCCGGGATTCCAGGGGCGGGCCCGGATGGGGATTCCGACGACGACCAGGCCAGCAATGAACTCGAGTTCGCCTTCGGTGGCGACCCGAGGAAGCCCGATGCGGCACTCCTCATCCCCAGGGTGTCCACCACCACCGTAGGCGGCACGCCACGGATCCAGCTGCGCCATTTCCGTCGCCTCGACGCCACCTCAATCGGCATGGCCTACAAGCCACTCTCCCTGACCCGCCTCGCCCCGGAGGGCTGGGCCCCAGCGGAGATTGTATCGACCACGACCCGCACCGGGGAGGGCATCCCCGCCGGGTATGAAGAGGTCACCTACGAGATGGTGGATGACGTCGAGACCCGATTCTTCCGGGTGTCGGTATCGACGCCCTGAACGCGGGTGTCTGTGCCGCTGTCATCAGCGCCGACAACCGGACGCTGACCTGTGCCCCCGTTCCCGTTAGGGTGCGGAGACATGACCGATCCCGAGACCCTCGCCGTCCCCTCCCCCATGACACGGGAGAGGGAACCGGTGTGGATCACAGGGACGGGGATCCTGGTCCAAGGAGAGTCCCACGTGGACTCCCTCTGGAACCGCGTCCAGGAGGACGTCCCGGTTCCCGAGGGCCTGTTGGAGCGCAAGGAACTAGAGACGCGGGCCGGACTGGATTCCGGGGACGCCCGAATCGTGGGTCGCCACCAACTCCTCGCCCTTGCGGTGGCGGAGAGCGCCTGGCGGAACGCGGGACTGGATCCGCAACGGAATCGCCTGCGTGGACAATCGTCCAAGATCCGCCGTCCCCGCATGGGCTGCTTCAGCGGGACCTCCACCGGGGAGCTGGCCTGTCTGCTCGAGGAGATCGACCAACGCCCACTGCCCTACTCCCTGGGGCGCTGGCGGGGAAACTCGATCGGGGCCGGTGTCTCCATCCGTTTTGGCCTCGGCGGAGGCGACTACTCCCTGAACGCCGCCTCGGCCACCGGAGCCCAGGCGCTGCAGCTGGCAGGAAGCCTGATCGCCGCGGGAGGGCTCGACGCGGCCGTGGTGGTGGTGGCGGATCCGGTACCCCCAGGGCTTCTGAGGGAAGCCATGACGACGAACGGGAGCGTCTCGGAACAACGCACGGGAGGGCCGCTCCAATCGGGACGGGACGGCATGAGCCCCGTCGAGGGAGCTGCCTGCATCGTGCTCGAATCCGCCGCCCACGCGATCGGACGGGGTGCGACGCCCCTCGCCACATGGCTCGGCGGGGACCAGGCCAGCGAGGCCTACCATCTCCTCGCGCCGGAACCGGCAGGCCAGACCCTCGAGGAGCTGATCCGGCTTAGCCTCACACGCCTCGGAGACCGCCCTGTCGACTGGATTTCCCTGCACGCTACCGGCACCCGGGCCTTCGATGTCGTTGAGGTCGACGTCCTCCATCGCTGTTTCCCCGAACGCCTTCCGTGGATCTCCGCCTTCAAGCGGATCACCGGCCACGCCCTCGGTGCCTCGGGACTGGTCGAGACCGTCCTGCTGGTCGAGGGCCTGCGCCGCGGACAGCTTCCCCCGTGGCCCCAGCCCACCGATCCCAGTCTGAAGCTGTCCGCCAAAAACCGACCCGATCGCCTGCCCCAGACTGCGCTGCAGATCAGCCAGGGGATGGGGGGCGTCGTGGTGGTGAACGCCCTTGGGACATCCGCGTAGCCCACCAAGGAGTCCCACCGGGAATGAGAGCCTGTGGGTTGCGGGCACCTGGCCACCACGCCCGTCGGCGCGATTCGATTCCAACCCGATTGTTGCTGGTGGCCCTCCGTCATTTTCCACGACCCTCCCTCCCATGAGAGGGGATCCATGCTGCGCCGCGGAGAGCTCGCCGACGTGGACCGCACCCATCTCCACGGCCCTCCTGGTCTCCTGTGCCCTCTCCCTCACAGCCTTGTCCGCACCCAGGATTCCCGGTCTGGCATCCGCGCCTCTCGAACCGGATCTCTGCGGCGAGATCCTCGTCGAGGAATTGAACTGCGTGGCGTGCCATGAGACCGAGGGGTCGCTGAAGGCCCGGTCCAAGCAGGCACCCCGACTCTCGGACCTGGGCTCCCGGTTGAATCCCACCTGGGTCGAACGCTTCATCGAGGATCCCCACGGAACCCAGAGCGGTACCACGATGCCGGACACGCTTGGCTCGCTGGAGCCGACTGCTCGACGCCAGACGGCCCACGCCATCACCCACTTCCTGCTATCGACCCGGACTCACGGATTCTCCCTCACCCCGCCCGACGCCATCGCCGCAGGGCACGGCCAACGGCTGTTCCTGTCCCGGGGCTGCATCGCCTGTCATCCCACCCCGGAGAGTGATCCGACTACACCTGAAGCCCAGGGACTGATTCCGCTCACCGGGCTGGAATCGAAGTACAGCGTCCAGAGCCTGTCGGGATTCCTCGAACAACCCCATCGGATCCGTCCGTCCGGACGCATGCCCGACCTCCACCTGGACCGCCAGGACGTGGAGCGGATCACCCACTACCTGCTCCGACGCACCCGGGTGCCCGGGGCCCTGGCCTACACCCTGTACCGGGGCCAGGTCTGGGAGGGACTCGACAGCGAAGAGGTCGTCGCCGAGCGCGCCGGACAGGTCCGCGACTTCACCCTGAAGAGCCTCGGGGAGGTCGGTCACCACACCGCCATCCAGTATGACGGATGGATTCACATCCCAGGACCGGGACGATATCGGTTCCACCTCCGCATGAATGGAGGTGCGCTGGTGGTGGATGGCCGGCAGCTCGTCCGGGAGGACCCCAGCGACGCCCGCGGTGTCCTCGAATGGTCACCGGAACTCGACCTCGCGACCGGTTGGCGGACGATCCGGCTCACCTATTTCCATACCGGACACGACCCCACGTTTTCGTTTGAGATGGAAGGCCCGGGCTTTCCCAGGGGCCCGCTGCCCGAATCCCTGCTGTCCGTATCCCGGGATCCCATCGCAACCCTCGAGCCATTCGGCGTCGATCCCACCCTCGCCGCGCAGGGTCGGGACGCGTTCATGAAACACGGGTGTGCCCGGTGCCACGACGATCTCCAGGTTGCGTCGAAACCTTCAACTGCCTGGGCCCAGCTCCAGCCTGACAAGGGATGCCTTAGCGAGGAGGCCGGGCCATGGCCCCGGTTCCATCTCGATCCCCCCCAGCGTACCCAGATCGCCCGCGCTCTGTCGCGAGTTCCCAAGCCCGAGTGGGCCGACACGCAACGACTCCAGAAGACCCTCGTCACCTTCAACTGCATCGCCTGCCACAGCCGAACCGGGGTCGGAGGACCCTCCGCAGACCGGCGGGGCGTGTTCACGGGAACCGAACCCGGACTCGGAGACGCCGGCCGACTGCCCCCCAGCCTCGACTACGTCGGTGCCAAGCTGACGCCGGAAGGGTTCCGCGATGTGCTCCTCCACGGGAAGCGTTCTCGTCGCTACCTCAACGCCCGTATGCCGCAGTACGGCGAGGCGCAGGTGGGGCATCTGGTCGACCTGTTCCCACGCGTTGACCGTCTGGAGACCGCACCGATCCCGACCGTCACCAACGTCGCCGCGTTCCGCCAGGTGGGTCACGGGCTGGTGGGCAGCGAGGGGTTCAGCTGCATCGCCTGCCATGAGTTCAACGGACAGAAGTCCGGTGAAATGGGTGCCATCGACCTCGCCACCGTCTCCCACCGTCTGCAGAAGAACTGGTTCCACCTCTATCTCCGGGACCCGGCACGCTTCAGTCCGACGGTCATCATGCCCGCCTATTGGCCGAACGGCCGGTCGGGTCGGACCGATCTTCTCGACGGCGACGCCGACCGGCAGATCGAGGCTCTGTGGGTGTACCTCGCCGAGGGCGATCGGGCGAAGAAACCCATCGGACTGTCGAGGCAGTCCCGAGAGCTCCGGGTCGGGGATGTGACCGAGCTGTGTCGGGGGCAGAGCCCCGTCGGCTACCGGGGGATCGGCGTTGGATACCCGGAACGGATCAACCTCGCCTTCGACTCCGGGGAGATGGCGCTGCGGCTGCTTTGGAAGGGGGAGTTCGTGAACATCGATGCCGGACACTTCCACCCCCGCGGAACCGATCCGATCTCCTTCGCGCCTGGAATTCCTTTCCACCGGCTGGAGTCGCCCGAGTCCGCTTGGCCCCGCAAGGGAAAGACCAACCACCGGTTTCCTCAGGACCATGGATATCGCTTCCTCGGGTACCTGCTCGACGCCCAGCGTCGACCCACACTCCGATATCGCTACGGCGACATCGAGGTGGAGGACTTCTTCGAGGACCGAGTTGATGCGACGTCGAAACCCTTTTTCCGGAGGACCCTGACATTCACGGTCCCATCGCCCACCCTGCCCTTCGACTTCCGGGCCGCGACCGGCGAGGAAATCGGAGCCAATTCCGATCGGAGCTTCCACACCGGTCCGCTGCAGGTGCGGATCCAGTCCGATCACACGGGCCGGATCCGGCAGGGTCGCCCCGACGAACTCCTCATCCGGGTGGACCCTCCCCAAGGCCGATCGACCCTCACCCTCGAATACCAATGGTAGAATCCCATCAGCACCTATCGACAGGTTCGACAGGAGGTCTGTGGGCAGGGCTCCGAGGATCGCAGGGACTCTTGGTCGTCCTGTCCCTCCTGAGACTCGTTGGGTGGAGTGGCCTGCCATCCCTGCGAGCGGAGGAGGATCTGGGGGCGATGTGGGGCACGGCCGCGGAAGAATCCAAATACTACCCCATCGTGGATATCCCGGTGCCGGCTGGTATTCCGCTGCATCCGGGTGGAATGGAGATCCTACCCGATGGACGTCTCGCCGTGGGAACCCGCCGCGGGGACGTCTACCTCGTCCGAGGTGCCTTCGACTCACCGCCCCGCCCCGAGTACCACCTCTTCGCCAGTGGTCAGGACGAGATCTTCTCGCTGTCGTGGAGGGATGGCGCTCTGACCGCCACCAGCTGGGCCGAGGTCACACGCATCAAGGACCTCGATGGCGACGGGGTCGCCGATCGCTACGACACCCTGAGCGCCGACTGGGGCTACGCCGAGGGCCATGAGTTTGCCTTTGGTTCCAAGCACGACCCGGACGGGAACATCTGGGTCGCCCTGGGACTCAGCAGTTCCTACGAATCGCACAATCTGTTCCGCGGCTGGGCGGTGAAGGTCACCCCGGACGGACGGATGATCCCGGTCTGCAGCGGACTCCGCAGCCCGGGTGGCGTCGGCTCCAACGCCGAGGGCGTGATGTTCGCGATCGAGAGCCAGGGGCCCTGGAACGGATGCTGTTCGCTCAAGCATCTCAAACCCGGTGGATTCCTCGGCCATCCCGCCAGCTACAACTGGTACCCCTTCGCACCGGCGGTCCCGAAGCCGGCGTTGGAACCAAAGAGTGATTCCCGGATGGGCATCGAGAAGAGGCGCGTCCGCGAACTCGTCCCTCCGGCCGTGAAGTTCCCCTACATTAAGATGGGGCGCTCGATCTCAGGATTCCGTCTCAACACGACCGACGGCCGTTTTGGGCCGTTCGACAACCAGCTGTTCCTCGGCGACTACAGCCTGAGCCTCGTCATGCGGGCGACCACTGAGCAGGTCAATGGCGTGTGGCAGGGAGCCTGTTACCCGTTCCGGGAGGGCCTCGCGACAGGGATTATGAACGTCGAATTCACGCCCAAAGGACAGCTGATGGCCGGAGGGTTCACCACAAGCCGACAGTGGCCCGTGCGAGGCGCACGACCCTTTGCCCTCCAGCGCATCGACTGGAACGGAATCACACCCTTCGAGATCCAGGAGATTCGCATCCTCCGGGACGGCTTCCGGGTCCTCTTCACACAGCCTGTGGACCCCAAGATCGCGGCCGCAGTCGACTCCTACAGGATCACCACCTACACCCACGTCTACCACGAGGGTTACGGCAGCCCGGAGGTTGACCCCACCACGCCCCGTGTTCTGAAGGCGATTCCGTCACAGGATGGCCGCTCCGTCCGGATCACGCTCGATCGGGTGGTGGAGGATCACATCCACGACTTCGACCTGACCGAGATTCGTTCCGTCGAGGGACGCCGCCTCCTCCACACCAAGGCCTACTACACGGTCAACGAGATCCCTAAGAACTAGCCCATGACCCACCACCTCCGCCGCCTCGTCGTGCTCGGGTTCGCACTGACCCTCCTCCTGATGGGAGTGGTCCGTGGAGCCGATACCGAGCCGTGGCTGACGTATCCCGGCAAGAGCGGCCCGGGCAAAGGCAAGCGGGTGGTTCTCTTGGCTGCCGACCAGGAATACCGGAGCGAATACGCGATGCCCATGCTCGCCCGTATCCTGAGCACGCATCACGGCTTTGACTGCACCGTGCTCTTCGGCGTGAACGAGAGGGGAGAGGTCGATCCGACCCTGCCGGTCTATCCCGAGGAGGGCAGGGTTTTCCGTGAACACCACATCCCCGGCCTCGAGCTCTTGCTCCAAGCCGATCTCGTCCTGTTCTTCCCGCGGCTCCTCACCCTCCCCATGCGGGAGCGACAACTCATCGTCGACTACATCGACTCGGGCCGACCCATTCTTTCACTGCGCACGGGCAACCACGGATTCCACGGGGCGCTGCCGTACCGGATCGACGGCAGGGCCGTGGACTGGGGCAATGACGTGCTCGGCGGCGGCTTCATGAACCATCACGGGCAGTGGCAGGCCGATTCGACCCGTGGCGTGATCGTCCAGGAGATGAAGGATCATCCGATCCTCCGCGGGGTCCGGGACATCTGGGGTCCCTCGGATGTGTACCGGACCTACAAGGAGGGAGGCAGGTTGCCGGCCGGTTGCACCGCCCTCGTCTGGGGTCAACCACTGCTCGGCCGCAAGCCTTCCGACAGACCCAACCCAAACCTCGAGCCCCTACCCGTGGCCTGGTTCAAGCACTGGAGGACCCGCGGAGGTCTCCAGGCCCGGGTGTTCCAGTCGACCATGGGCAGCGCACAAGACCTCGAATGCGCCGACCTCCGTCGACTCATCATCAATGCGATCTACTGGGGCCTCGGCATGGAATCGGTCATCACGCCCGACTGCAGCGTTGATCTGGTCGGCTCCTACACACCCCCCGGATCTGGATTCCATTATGCCGAGCTCGGCGTGGTGCCACGGCCGGTCTCGGCCTTCCGTTGACAGACCGATTGCCGATTGAGAACAACCCTCCCCATCAAAGCACCCGCGGATATTGAAAGTGCAGTCCGGTCTGTCCTCGATCAGTTCGCGATGGCCTATACGGACCGCGACGTCTCGAGGCTCCGGGTGACATTCGCCGCGGATGCGGATGTCCTCGTCTATGGGACTGGTGCCGACGAAAAATGCGTTGGCCTTGCCGAGATCGAGCGGCACGTGATGCGGGATTGGGCGCAGTCGGAGAAGGCCTCCATCACCCTGGGCCGCACCTCCGTGTCATCAGCCGGAGCCGTGGCCTGGGTGGCCTCCGATGTCACGTTCAACGTCACGGCAGGCGGATCGGCCGTGACGATGCCCGGGCGGCTGACCGCGGTGTTGGAGCGGCGTGCCGAAGGGTGGCTCCTCATTCAGACCCACTTCTCCCTCCCTGCAACCGGCCAGTCCGAGGGAGATTCGTTTCCGGGACAGAAATCGTAGAGCCCGTATCACCGCTCCTTTGCAGTGACAGCACGGCTAGGATTCCGGGTTTGTCACGGCCGCAGACCCTGCAAGGTCCATGTGGGGTACCCCGGATCTACACGACATTCCCCGAAACCACCCGCTCTCGGATCCGCTCAACCACGTTCCGGAGGTAGTCCATCGTTTCCTCGTCAGGATCCTCCCCGAAGTGGCGCCATCGGCGCTGCTCAAAGAAGAGACAGGTCCGAAGTTCGGTCAGCGTCTCACCACATCGTTCATTGGCGATCTCGGCGCACCGCTCGAAGGACTCCCAGACCCCATACCCATCAAAGGTCAGCGCGAAGGCCGCGAGGTCCGGCCACTCGGCACCAGGACCAGGGATGTCCTCGGACTTCAGGGTCCCGTTGGGAATCGCGTCCATGATCCGGCTCACCGCTGGCGCAACCGGAAGATCCGGGATGTCCCCGACGGCTCGATCCTCTGACGAATCTTCCCGCCGGAGACGGCCGGGGTTCCGCCCACCGGGGACCATGGCCCCGAGACCGAGTCTGCCGACTCGAGATCGAAGACCGTCGCATCCTCGGGCCACGACAGCTCCAGTCCGCCATCCGCCAGACGGCCCACCTGCAGGTCGGGAATGACGAAGAACAGGATCCGCAGAGCCGTGATCGTCCCCTTCGAATCCCGCAGCGGCGTCTTCCGCACAAAGACCCGTGTGCGGATCCCTCCCTCCAGCTGGTTCTCCTCGACCGTCGAGAACTCCTGTCCGGAAGCAATCACCCGGGCGTCGTCCGCCCGGAACTTCTCCGCCAGATCCAGCGGGTAGAACGCAAAGTCATCTCGGCCGATGAGATTGGTCACCGACCGGATCTCAGGGAATACGGATCCCACCGACGACAGGAACAGGGCGTTGGCATTCAGGAACACGCTCTTCGTATCCTTGTCGATGATCTGGACATGGGCGCGCTCCCAGGCGTTGGCCGGCTCGGGGATCACCGTCTGATTCGGCGCCGGAATGAGGTAGAACCGCACCCGCAGGCCAAACACCCTCCCAGTGCCGTCCTTCAACGGCGTCTTCTCCGTGTAGACGTAGCCAAGGACTCCGCCCTCGCTGTACTGCTCGATCGTCTCGAAACGCTCCCCAGAGGCCATCACCCGCGCATCGTCCGCGCGGTACTTCTCCGCCAGCTCCGGAGGATAGAACGCGAAGTCATCGCGGCCGATCAGGTTTGAGACCGACCGGATTTCTGGAAAGGCAGGCGCCAGCGACTGGAGATACAGCGCGTTCGCGTTCAGGAAGACGCTGTTCGTATTCTTGTCGATCACGAACAGGTGGGCCTTCTCCCAGGCATTGGCTGGCTCGGGGATCACCGTCTGGTTCGGCGCCGGAATGAGGTAGAACCGCACCCGCAGGCCAAACACCTTCCCGGTGCCGTCCTTCAATGGCGTCTTCTCCGTGTAGACATAGCCCAGCGTGCCGCCCTCGCTGTACTGCTCGATCGTCTCGAACCGCTCCCCGGAGGCCATCACCCGCGCATCGTCCGCGCGGTACTTCTCCGCCAGCTCCTTGGGGTAGAAGTCAAAGTCGGTCTTCCCAATGACATCCTCAACCGTCTTGACCTGCGGGAAAGCCGCACCCAGGGACTGGACATAGAGCGGGTTCGCGTTGAGGAAGGTGCTGCCGATGTCCTTGTCGATCACGTAGAGGTGGTCGGTCTCCCATTTGTTCTTCGGATCCGGGATCACGGTCTGGGCCCCGCAGAGGCGGAAGGCGGCGAGGACGAGGGCTGCACACACTAACAACAGTTTCATGGAGGAATCCGGAAAACACCGGTCCCAACGCCTATCATCCGAACCGATGCCCCACAAGGGCCCGTCGACACGTCACCGCGGGCCAGGGCGGCCTGTCCAATGGCCACGTGGCGCGTCCGGGCGGAGTGCGGAACCGGTAGCCCCATCAATGACAGCACGACCCCGTCGCCACGGCCGGACTCAGGTAGGGAACGCCCAGACCCAATCCCCGGACGATGAGGAGGACACCCACCAAGCCGAGGGTCCAGGGCACCGATCCCTGGATCCCGGTCCGCCAGCGCAGCGGAAGCGCCCGACCCGAGAGAGCGAGGCCCAGCATCATCGGCAGCGTCCCCAGACCGAATACGGTCATGTAGGCAACCGACTCCCCAAGACTCCCAGCCGCGGCCGAACCCGCTCCGGCGGCATAGACCAAGCCACACGGAAGCAGGCCGTTGATCGATCCCAGGACCATCCGGCCCGACAGGGTGGGCTTTTGCATCCAAGGTGCAGCCACCTTTCGCAACCCGGCCACCACCGTCACCAGCCCTGCGGAACCCCAGCCCGGAAGCACCGAAGCCAGTCCGGCGAGCAGGAGAACGCCGGCCCCGATCGAGACCCATCGCTGGAGACCCGCCAACGCCAAGGAACGTCCCAGCATCCCAAACACCACTCCCAGGAGCGCGTAGGTGCCGATCCGTCCCGCATGGTAAGCGATCATTAACGGCAGCCCACTCTTTCGACCATGGGATACGGAGGTCATGGCCAGGACCAACGGACCACACATCCCTGCGCAGTGGAGACTGCCTGCCAGACCCAGGATAAAGGCAGTCCAGAGCATCACTCCCCCCCTGGGCTCACGAACCGCACCTCCCGGAAATACTCCACGCCTCTGACACTCCAGAGGACCCGGATCCGCCACAGCCCTGATCGGAGACCCGACAGATCCATTCGCTGGCGCCCCTCCGAGTCCAGCGCCAGCGGGAGGATCCGATCCCATTGGGCGTTCGCCGGACGATAGAACTCCACTTGACCCACGGATCCAGTGGGCAACGTCAGCACGAGGATCCTCGCCGCGGCATCCACCGATACCGAAGCAACAGTCGACGTCGCCCCTGCACGGGCGACGCGATCGATCTGCTCCTGGTGCCGGATCTCCCGATCGTAGTAGTCGGCACTCACCAGATCCTGCGGCTGTCGGATCGCGAAGACACCAAACGACACCACGGCCACGACAAACAGGCCAAGAAACACCATGAGCCCAGCCGGCCACGGATTCCATCCAGCAGCTGACGGGGAGGGGTTCGGATCCAACGGCGGGGATGAGGTCATCGGGGGCCTATGAAGGAGGTTTGGACGGTCTCGAGCCGCCTGCCGGCGGAGTAAACCCCGACCCGGAGTTCCATCGTGTGCCCCGTCATGTGGGCCCGATCGAGCTCCACCAACACGGAGGCCTGCCGCAGCTGCTCGCGGGGCACAACGAACTCCGCCGCGCCCATCGTGCGGACCAACCCCTCCACACCCTCGAGACGGAATTCGATCGGGAGGTCGCGGTGGCTCTTGTTCACCACCTTCACCGTGTAGAGGTTGCTGACCCGACCCTCCGGCAACGTCTGGAAGAGTCCACCCGGAGCACGCAGGAACATCGTCTCGACATCGGCCCGGGTGAACACCAGGACGAGGAACAACGTGATCAGTCCGGTCAGGATGCCGGCATAGAGCTTCATCCGGGACGTGAAGCGCAGCGGAAGCCCCTTCTCGATGCCATCCAGCGACGCGTACCGGATCAGCCCACGGGGCCGCCCCAGCTTGTCCATCACCCCATCGCACGCGTCCACGCAGGCGGTGCACTGAATGCACTCCATCTGAATGCCGTTCCGGATGTCGATGCCCGTGGGACACACCGCCACGCACTGGCGACAGTCGACACAGTCGCCCCGACCCTCTGCCTTACGGACCGGCAGCTCTTGCTCCCGCCTCCACGGACCGCGGGTCTCCCCACGTTTGTGATCGTAGGCGACCACCAGCGAGTTCTCGTCGAGCAACGCCGACTGGAAGCGTCCGTACGGACAAATGAAGGTGCAGGCCTGCTCCCGGAACCGCGCGAAGATCCCATAGAACAGCAGCGTGAACGCGATCATGAAGCCCAGCCCCACAAGGTGCTGCCGGGGATCGTCCGTCACGATCCGGAACAGGGCCTCCGTGCCAATGACGTAGGACAGGAGGGTGTTGCCAATGAGGAAGGACAGACCCAGGAACACCCCGTGCTTCAGCAGCTTCCGAACGACTTTCCCTGGGGTCCAAGGAGCCGCATCGAGGGCCCTCTGGGCGGAGGCATCACCTTCGATGAGGTATTCCAGCTTCCGGAACACCATCTCCATCAGGACGGTCTGGGGGCAGGTCCAGCCACACCAGAGACGACCGAATGCCGTCGTGAAGATCATGATGCCGGCGAAGAACGTCAGCATCGCCACCGCAAACAGGATGGTGTCCTCCGGCCAGAACATCTGGCCGAGGACCGAGAACTTCCGCTCCACGACGTTCAGCATCAGGAGCGGATGCCCCTGGATCCGGACGAAAGGCCCCACGAACAGGACCGCGATCAGCACCCAGCTCATCCAGGTCCGCCACCGATACCACTGTCCGGAGGGCTTCCTCGGGTAGAGCCATCGCCGGCGACCGTCCTTGTCGGCCGTCGCCAGATGCTCGCGAAAGTTCTCCCAGTCGACCGGCCGGGTCGCCGACGACGGCGACTCCTCGGACGGTTTCACGACGCGCAGTGCGTTGCGGTCACTCATAGACCTCGGTAGGCGTGGCCGGCGCCTGGTCCTCACGCGGTTTCGGATTGGGCGGGTTGCTGCCCCGAAGGGTGTGGATGTAACTGGCAACCGCGAGGATGTCCGATGGCTTCATCCCCTGCTCACGCCACGAGAGCATCCCCTTCTCCGGAACCCCGTTCCAGATGACCTTCACCGTGTCCGAAAACTGCGATCCGTGGATCCAGTAGTCGTCGCAGAGGTTGGGCCCCACCAGACCGCCACCGTCGGTCCGATGGCACGGGGCACAGTAGGTGACGAAGAGCTCGTGACCCCGATCCACAGAGGCCGCGTCCTGGCTCGGGGTGACGGTGCCGAGGGCGGCGTCGAACCGATCCACCGCAGCCTTCTTGACCGCATCACCCTTCGCCTTTTCCGACGCGTAGGCAGCAGCCTGCAACTGGCCCCGGTCCAGCACGTGGTAGTAGACCATGTAGACGATCGCGAAGAGGGTGCAGAGATAGAAGAGCCACACCCACCAACGCGGCAGGTTGTTGTCGAGTTCCTGGATCCCGTCGGCCTCGTGGTCGAGGAGCAGGGGATCGCGGGGGGTTTTGGGATCAGTCATGGCTCAGGTCTCTTTTCTTCAGACAGGGTCCGCAGTGGGTGTCGTCTGCCAGAGGCAGGGCACTCATCCGGGTCAGGAAGGATCGTCGCGCCAGCAGGGCCACCAGCACCGCCACGCTGAAGACGCCGAAGAACAGGCACACCGACACGACGCCGTAGAGGCCGATGCCGCCGAGATGGGACAGGACGTTCCGGATCATGGTGTCTCACGGGGTGGAGGGTTCCGAGACGGCCACGGTCGCGGGTGGCGCCTTGATGTCGGTGCCGAGTCGCTGCAGGTAGGCGATGAGGCCGATGATCTCGGTGTCCGGGGCCACGTTCGTGATCGAACCGAACTGGAGGTTCGCAACGATCCTGTCGGCCTGGGCCCTCAGCTCCTTCTGGGCCGCCTCGCGCTCATAGCCCTCCGGATACGGCACCCCCACCTTGCGCAGTGCCCGGAGGCGAGCCGGCAGCGAGGCGATGTCGAGCTTCTGCGTCAGCATCCATGGGTAGGCCGGCATGATGGATCCGGGCGACGTCGAACCCGGGTTCTCCATGTGGTTGTAATGCCAGGCATCGGGGTACTTCCCGCCCACCCGCTGCAGATCCGGTCCGGTCCGCTTCGATCCCCAGAGGAACGGATGATCGAACACGAACTCCCCGGCCTTCGAGTAGTCGCCGTAGCGCTCGGTCTCCGAACGGAACGGACGGATCATCTGGGAATGGCATCCGACGCATCCCTCGCGGATGTAGAGGTCCCGCCCCAGCACCTCGAGTGGCGTGTAGGGCTTCACGCTGGCGATCGTCGGGACGTTCGATCGGATCAGGTAGAGCGGGATGATCTCGACCAGGCCGCCGATCAGCACCGCGACGACGGCAAGGACGGTCATGAGACCCGCCTTGGACTCGAGCCAGCGATGGCCGGTCGCCGGGACGTGGGTGTCGTCCGACATCGGCGCCGCCTGCACCTCGGTGTCCCCTTCGAAGACGCCCGACCTCGCGGTCCGATAGAGGTTGTACGCGCCGATGCAGGACCCGATCAGGTAGAGCGTCCCGCCGATGGCACGAAGCCGGTACATTGGGATGAGCTGCAGGACGGTCTCGAGGAAGTTCGGATACCGCAGGAACCCATCGGGTGTGAACTCCTTCCACATCAACCCCTGGGTGACGCCCGCCCAGTACATCGGAATCGCATAGAACATGATGCCCAGGAGCCCGAGCCAGAAGTGCCAGTTGGCGAGCCTGAGGGAATGGAGCTGGGTGTTCCACAGCCGCGGGAACAGCCAGTAGAGCATCGAGAAGGTCAGGAACCCGTTCCACCCCAGCGCCCCGGTGTGCACGTGGGCGATCGTCCAGTCCGTGTAGTGCGACAGGGCGTTGACACTCTTGATCGACAGCAACGGTCCCTCGAGCGTCGCCATGCCATAGGCCGTCACGGCGACGACCATGAACTTCAGCACCGGATCCTGGCGGACCTTGTCCCACGCACCCCTCAGGGTGAGGAGGCCATTGAGCATGCCACCCCAGGACGGGGCGACGAGCATCACCGAGAAGACCATCCCGAGCGACTGCGCCCAGTCGGGGAGTGCCGTGTAGAGGAGGTGATGCGGTCCCGCCCAGATGTAGATGAAGATCAGGGACCAGAAATGGATGATCGACAGGCGGTAGCTGAACACCGGCCGGTTCGCGGCCTTGGGCAGGAAGTAGTACATCAGCCCCAGGTACGGGGTGGTCAGGAAGAACGCGACGGCGTTGTGCCCATACCACCACTGCACAAGGGCGTCCTGGACCCCAGCGTAGACCGGATAGCTCTTCAGGAATCCGGCCGGCACTTCGATCGAGTTGCCGATGTGCAGGACCGCCACCGTCAGCACCGTGGCGATGTAGAACCAGATCGCCACATACAGGTGCTTCTCGCGCCGCCTCCAGATCGTGCCGAAGACATTGATCGCGAAGGCCACCCAGACGACGGCGATGGCGATGTCGATCGGCCACTCGAGCTCCGCGTACTCCTTGCTGGTGGTGAACCCGAGCGGGAGTGTGACCGCCGCGGCGATGATGATCGCGTTCCAGCCCCAGAAGTGGAACCAGCTCAGGCGGTCGCAGAACAGCCGTGCCCTGCAGAGCCGCTGGAGCGAGTAGTAGATGCCGGCGAACATGCCATTGCCCACGAAGGCGAAGATGACGGCGTTGGTGTGGAGCGGACGCAGGCGTCCGAACGTGATGTACTGCAGGCCGGCGTTGAGTCCGGGCCAGAACAGCTCACACGCGGCGAGCAGGCCGGCCGAGAAGCCCACGATCGCCCAGATCACGGTCGCGATCGAAAAGGCCCGGACAATGCGGTTGTCGTAGCGGAATGTGTCCATGGTCATCTCTGTGGTCTTTCGTCCTTCGAAAGGGAACGGGAGGAGGCCTGCCGCTCTTCCAGGAGCAGGCGCATCGATGGGGTCACGGTGTCCTCGTACTGGCCGGACCGGACCGCCCAGAAGAAGGCGCCCAGGAATCCCGCGGCGACCCCCAGGCTCAGCGGGATCAGCAGGAGGATCACACTCATGCCCCAACCCCTCCCTCCCCCACCACGGGTCCCAGCAGGGCACGACGACCCATCCATTCGACCGAACCCACGGCGAACGCGACGACCGTGATCGAGCTCAACGGCATCAGGATCGCGCAGACCACGGGCGAGAGGCGTCCCGAGGCCGCGATGGAGAGACCCACGACATTGTAGAGCGTCGAAATCACGAAGCTCGCCCGGACCAGGGCCACCGCGGTCTTCGAGAACCGCAGAACCTCCGCCAACCGGGGGAGTCGGGTTGCCTCCAGAATGACATCGCTCGCCGGGGAGAACGCCCCGATCTTCTCGACCACCGCGACGCCGACATCCCCCTGCCGCAACGCCCCGGCGTCGTTCAGACCATCGCCCACCATCAGGACCGTCCGACCGGCATTCTGAAGGTCCTGGATGAAGGCCAGCTTCTGGAGCGGGGTGCGGTCGAAGGCCAGCGTCGCCGAGGACCCGAATACCCTCCGGAATCGCGACCGCTCCCGTCCGTTGTCCCCGCTGAGAAGGGTCAGCCCATGGGAGGTCCTCAGATCCGCCACCAGCTCCGCCACCTCCGCGCGCAGCGTGTGGGTGACGAGGAAGGCGCCCCGATGGACTCCGTTGCGGGCGATCTGGACCGAACCGGTCTCGCCGGTCTCCGGCAGACCTTCGATGCCCTGCTGGCGCAGCCACCGGGCGGAACCCAACATCCAGTGGTCGCCCCCGATCCGCCCCTGAACTCCCAGACCCAGGCTCTCACCGAACCCCTCCACGGCGACGGGCTCCGAAGCCCCCATCTCCGGGACCTCCACCAAACGCCTCGAGAGCGGGTGGCTGGATTGGGCGGCCAGCGACCGGATCGCGGTCCACTCGGAGGCTGCAAGCGGCGCGCCCTCGAAGACCACCTCCCCACCCTGGGTGGTCGTCAGGGTTCCCGTCTTGTCGAACACCACCGCGTCCACCTCGGCGAGGGACTCGATCACCTGGGCGTTGCGGAGGAAGATGCCCCGACGTCCCAGCACGCGCAGGGCCGTCCCCAGCGTGTAGGGAGCTGCCAGGGCCAGCGCACACGGGCAGGCGACAATGAGGATTCCGACGAACGCCGGGACGGCCCTCGACGGATCCCGCCAACCCCAGAACGCGACCGCCCCCAGCGCGAGCACCAGGATCGTCCAGGTGAACCGCACGCTGTAGCGGTTGGTGATCGAATCGGACGTGTCGTCGCGATCCTTGCGGAAGGCCTCCTGGTTCCAGAGCGAGGTGAGATAGCCCTGCGAGACCGGCCGGGTGATCGAGATCTCGATCGCCCCCGCCGTCTGGGAACCGCCGGCGTAGAGCAGTGCCCCTGGCTGACGCCGAACGGGTTCGGATTCACCCGTCACAAAGCTGTAGTCGATCAGCGCCTCGCCCCCCAAGAGCCGCGAATCCGCCGGGATCAGCTCCCCGTTCCGGATCCGCAGCCGATCCCCGACCTCCAACCGGTCCAGACCCACCCGTTCCTCCCGCTCCACGCCCTCCGGACCCGAGGACACTCGGACGACCGACAACGGGAAGAACGACCGGTAGTCGCGATCGAAGGTCAGCCTTCCGAAGGCCTTCTGTTGGAAGACCCGACCCGTGAGGAGGAAGAAGAGCAACCCAGCAAGCGAGTCGAAGTACCCCTCTCCGGCTCCGGTGATCACCTCCAGGACGCTCTGCCCGAACAGCGCGACGATGCCGGCGGCGATCGGGACCTCCAGGCTGAGCCGACGCTGCTTCAGCCCCACCCAGGCGGCCCGCCAGTAGTCGGCTGCGCTCCAGGTCACCACCGGAATCGACAGCAGCAGGCTCAGGAAACCAAAGAGGCTTCGGAAGGCGGGTCCGCTGAAGGCATCGAGACCGAAGTATCCCGGCAGGCTGAACAGCATCGTGTTGCCGAACGCGAACCCGGCCACCCCCAGCTGGAGCCACAGCCGACGGGACACCACCGGCGCCGCGGCGCGGTCCAGGTCCGACCACCGCAGGTCCGGCGCGTATCCCAGGGAATCCAGGAGCCCCGCCACCCGGGCCAACGTGGTCCGCCGCGGGTCGAAACGGATCGAGACCCGCTTCTGGGCGAAGTCCACCGTGCTGGACCCGATCCCCTCCTCGAACCGGAACAGCTGTTCAAGAAGCCAGACACACGCAACGCAATGGAGGGCCGGCACCGAGAAGGTCACCCGACAGGTCGTCTCCCCGGCAAAATCCAGGAGGCGCTCCCGAGTCCCCGGATCCTCCAGGTAGTCGTAGCCCTCCGCTGCCCCAACCCCACCACGGCGCACCCCGGGGGTCCGGCCCAGCTCGTAGTACTCGCCAAGACCGTGGTCCTGCAGGAGCTCGTGCACTGTGCGACATCCCCAGCAGCAGAACGCCCGCCCCGACACGGTCAGGGGAGCCTCCCCACACGCGGCGCCGCAGTGGAAGCACCCCACGCGGGCAGACGCCCCCTGTCCCACCGAAGGTTCGGCTGACACCAGAAACGGGGCGGTGTGGCTAATGGTGCTCAACGCACCGTTAACCAAGCGTTTTCAGGGCTGAAGCTGCTCTCCACCCCTTGCGGAAGAGTCACCCGATCCTGTCATAAGTAGAAAATCTGATGCGAGTGGAGGCCCCACACCGAGGGGGAAAGAGGGGGGGGAATCGAAGACAGAAGCGATGCCAGTTGGGCTGTGCTCCGCCACGGCCCCATCTCGATCCGATGCGCGTCGCGCACCCGTGAAGGGAGACGGGGCCACTGACGCGTCACAGGATCCCGGCTGGGCCTGTTCGATCCGCTCCACCCTCGCGGGGAAGATGGGGACGCCACGGAGGGCGTCCCTACCGGAGGGCGCTCCCGCGCCCAGTGATGCAGGGCACTGCGTCACCCATCGGCGGACGCCTTCGGCATCCGATCAGGAGCCACCCTTGGGCCCCTCGTTCTTTCCACCTCTCCCGTCTTCCCTCCGCGTCTCCGCGTCCCCGTGTGAGTCCCTCTTCCCTTCCCCTCCGTGGGATCACCGCGGCTGTTTGCCGATCGCCTTCAGGAACTCCTCGCCACTCGGAGCCGTCAGCAGCAGCCGGTGCCACACCCGCAAGAGGTCCGGGTCCTCCACCGCCTCCAGGATCCGGTCCCACGACGGCTCCCAATCCGGGAACCGGACCGAGGCCGAGGCCTTCAGCGCCTCGACCCATCCCAGGCGAACCCCGTCCTGTTCGCCTTCCCGTCGACCCTCCTGTCGGCCTTCCTGTCGGCCCTGTTCAAGGCCTTTGCGCAGGGCGTGGCGTTCGAATGTCGTGAGATACGTCATGGGGCTGTCTCCTTCCTGTTGTCTGAGCTGTTCCAAAAAATCTCCTCTTCGGCCTCCGGCAATGGAATCGACCAATCCAGCACCCGCGTCAACACCTGCCACTGCTCCTTGCGGTACCGTTTCGACCTCAGCAACTCGGCCATTCGACCGAACAGCCGAAGCTTCCCATCCCGACGCGCCACCGGATCCTTCCGACGCCGTCTCGTGAGCCGCTCCGCCAGGATCACCAGGTTCACCGGATTGGGGTCCGACTCCAGCTCGGCATCCATGAAGTCCAATAGCTTGCAGATCGGAAACTCGAACCGGGTTCCACTGCCGTCGATCCCGCTGGTCAGTCCGCTCGGACGCCACTTCGGATCCGGGTCGGCCAGGATCGCCAGGCTCATCACAGGCCGCTGGAACCGTTGGAGCAAGGCCGCGTAATAGAACAGCATCCGCTGGGCAAACCCGGCGACCTTGTCGCGCTGGACCTCCACATGCGTGAGCATCGTTTCGGGTCCCATGCCCATCAGAGGAACCTCGGCCAGGAGGTCGACATGCTGTCGGGGCCGGGGGGAGCGACCCAGCAACGCCCGCAGTTCCTTGTCCAGGAACCGGACCTTCCTCGACCGGTCGATCCTCCGAGCGAATGCGGGATCGAACCGCTCCATGCCCTCGTGGAAGAAGCCCATGAAGAGCTCCTTCCAGATCGCATCGTAGTCCGGTCCGGGTTGTTTCATCCACCCAGTCTGGCAGGGGTCAAGACCGGTCCACCATCGCCAGATTTAGGGATGAGGAAGCACTCGACACCAAGAGGAAGGGACTCACGCGAAGGCGCCAAGACGCGGAGAAGAGACCGTAGGGAACGAAAAACCGGTAGGGCTGTGCTCCGCCACGGCCCCATCTCGATCCGATGCGCGTGGCGCACCCGTGAACGGGGACGGGGCCACTGACGCGCAACAGGATCCCCGCTGGGCCTGTTCGATCCGCTCCACCCTCGCGGGGAAGATGGGGACGCCACGGAGGGCGTCCCTACCGGAGGGCGCTCCCACGCCCAGTGATGCAGGGCACTGCATCACCCACCGGCGGACGCCTTCGGCATCCGATCACAAACCACCCCTGGGCCTCTCGTTTCTTCCTCCCTGCCTCTTTCTATCGGTTTTCCCCCAGCGTCTCCGCGTCACCGTGTGAGTCCCTCTTTCCCTACCCTCCGTGTGGGTCCCCGCTGTGGACGTTGGGCGTCGGGAGACGGGAGTTGAGAGACAGATGAAAGGCCAGTACGAAGAGTTCCTTGAACATCTCCCCACCCAAGCCCGTCGGGCCACGCTGGATGCGCAGGACCCGGAGACACGCTTGGTTGAAGGGATTGTGCTGGATCGCCGGAGCGATGGCAGAAGGTCTCGCCCTGCTTTCCGCCACCACCGCCGATCCCGGAGACGCGGCCGCCCCCTGGGAGACCACCCTCGAGAAGCGATCCCAGTGGTGGAGCTTCCAGCCGCTGAGGGATTCAGGGATCCCGGAGAACCCGCCGGGTGACGACACCATCCATCCGGTCGACCGATTCCTCCGGGCCGGGCTCCGGAAGGCCGGACTCGAGCCCGCACCCGAAACGGATCGCGCCACGCTCCTGCGTCGGGTGACCTACGTCCTGACCGGTCTCCCACCCACGCCAGAGGAGACCGCCGCGTTCCTCGCCGATGCCGACCCCGAGGCCTACGACCGCGCCGTGGATCGGCTCCTCGATTCGCCCCGGTTCGGCGAACGCTGGGCCCGGCATTGGATGGACCTCGTCCGCTACTGCGAATCCCACGGCTCCCAAGGCGACCCGGAACTCCCGATGGCCTGGCGCTATCGCGACTACCTAATCCGCGCCTTCAACGCCGATGTCCCGTACCCCCAGCTCGTCCGGGAACACATCGCCGGCGATCTGCTGCCGAACCCGCGGATCAATCCCTCTGAGGGCCTCAACGAATCCGCCATCGGCCCGGCCCACCTCCGGATGGTCGAACACGGATATGTGCCGGTCGACGCCCTCGACGACTCCGTGAAGGTGGTCGACAACCAGATCGACGTCGTCACCAAGACCTTCCTCGGCCTCACGGTCTCCTGCGCCCGGTGTCACGACCACAAGTTCGACCCGATCAGCCAGCGCGACTTCTTCGCCCTCTACGGGATCTTCGCCTCCTGCCGTCCCGGACAGGTCGTGATCGATGCCCCTGGAGTGCGATCCCGGAATCTCGAAGAGCTGGCCACGCTCAAGGAACGCATCGGCAAGGGCCTCGACACCGCCTGGCACGAGGTGGCCCGATCCCTTCCCGGGACCCTGCTCGCCCAGGCCGACCGCTCGGCCCAGCTGGCCCGGCTAGACGAGGCGATCCGACAAACGACCGACGCGATTACGGACACCGAGTCCCGCGTCCGATCCGACTGGGCCCGGGAACGGAAACGTCCGACGCCTTCCGAGGTGCCGGCGCCCTTGGCACGGTGGACCTTCGAGACGGACCTGCACGATTCAGTCGGCTCGATGAACGGCCGGTCGGAGTCCGGTGCCACGATCCGCAACGGTCGGCTCGTTCTGCAGACCCCCGACGCGCACGTCGTCACCAGCCCGCTCCCGGTGGAGCTCCGCGAGAAGACGCTGGAAGCCTGGGTCACGCTGGCCGACCTCGATCAGCGTGGCGGTGGGGCCCTGACGGTCCAGACGCCCGACAGCGACGTCTTCGACTCGATCGTCTTCGGTGAACGGGAACCCGGCCACTGGATCGCCGGCAGCGACTTCTTCCGCCGCACCGACGATGCCGCCGGGACCCGGGAGACAGCCCGGCCGGACGAGCTGATCCACATGGCGATCGTCTACCGGTCGGACGATTCGATCACCCTCTACCGCAATGGACTGCCCTACGGCCGGAGCTACACGCGCGGGACTCTGACCCCGTTCGCGGCGCATTCCGGACGCGTCGTGCTCGGACGCCGTCACCTGGCCCCCGGCGTCTCGGCCCTGCAGGGTGAGATCGAGGAGGCCCGCCTCTATTCCCGGGCCCTGGAACCCATCGAGGTCCTCGCGTCCTACCGGGCGGGGGTGGAAACCTTGCCCGACGCGGAACTGCTCGCGCGGCTGACCCCCGAGGAACGCACCCGGCTCGAAGGTTTGCGGCGGGACCTGGAGGACCTCCGGGCCCGTCAGACCTCCCTGGTGGCGGAGATCCCGAAGGAGGACCCCTGGATCGCAGCCCTGGGCCGGGCCTCCCAGGAAGAGACCTCCCCCCTGCATGCCTGGGTGAAACTCGCCCCGTTGCAGGGACAGGCGTTCCGGCAGGGCTGGCTGGACCTCTCCAACCGGTGGTCGTCCGAGCTTGCCGCCCGACGCGTCTTCAATGCCACGAACCACACGGTGGCCTGGGACCTCACCGGCCCGGACGCCGCCCGCTGGTTCCAGTCGGGCACGTCCACGCCACCGCGAGCCGAACTGACGGGAGGGTTCACGGTCGAGCCGACCGGAGAGCGCGTCGTGCGGGGTCTCCAGCCCGCCGGCATCCAGTCGAATCCCCTGACCCGCAAACAGCCCACCGTCGTCACGTCGCCCCGGTTCAAGGTGGAGACCGACAGCATCAGCCTCCGGGTCCTTGGGGAACACACCTCGGTCCGGCTCGTGGTGGAGAACTACGCGATCGGCGGCGGCGGACTCTACCCGGCCCAGACCGTGGGACAGGACGAGATGGGCTGGGTCCGGCTCGACACCGCCTACCGGAAGGGATCCTCGGCTTACCTCGAACTGGTCACCGCGGAGGACTTCCCGAATCCCGGTCTGCGATCAGGGGGGCGCCCCTTCCAGGACGGGCGTGCCCACTTCGGAATCTCGGCGGTCGCGTTCCACAACGGCGGCCCATCGCCGCGCGAGACGAATCTCCCCATTGCGTTCCTGCTGCGTCGACCCGCCCCAAGTTCCGCCCACGATCTCGCCGCCCTGTATGGCCGCCTCCTCAACCAGGCCGTGGAGCACCGATCGAAGGGAACCCTCGAGCCGGACGAATTCGCGTTCCTGGACGCGTTCGTCCGTCTCGACCTGTTGCCGACCTCGTCGGCACGCCTTCCTGGTCTCGCCCAGACGGTCGCCGAGTATCGTCGCCTCGAATCCGAGATCCCGGTCCCGCGTCGCGCCCCGGGGGTTCATGAAGCGGCCGGCTTCAACCAACCCCTCCACATCCGCGGACAGCCCGACAAACCCGGTCCGGTCGTGGCCCGGCGTCACCTCGAGGTCTTCGGTGGGCGCGACTATTCCACATCCGCCCGGAGCGGGCGTCTTGAGCTGGCCGAGGATCTGGCGGATCCCTCCAACCCACTGGTCAGCCGCGTGATGGTGAACCGCCTATGGCATCACGTCTTCGGACGCGGACTCGTGGGGTCCACCGACAATTTCGGGGCGCTCGGCGAACCGCCTACCCACCCCGAACTTCTCGATTTCCTGGCGCGGCGCTTCAGGGACCGGGGTGGGTCCATCAAGGACACGCTCCGTCTCCTCGTCACATCCCACGCCTTCCGTCAGTCGAGCGCCGCATCCGAGGCAGCCCGGCAGGGGGATCCGGCCAACGATCTGCTGTCCCACGCGCGGGTCAGGCGTCTCGAGGCCGAGGGGGTCCGCGACGCGATCCTGTCCGTCGCGGGACAACTGGACCTCCGGATGTTCGGTCCCGGGGTGAATGTCTACTACGTCGGGAAGACCGAGGGCGGCGGTCCGTCGGGTCCGTTGGACGGGGATCGACGCCGCAGCGTGTACCAGCGGATCCGTCGCAACGCCCACAATCCGCTGCTCGAGGCCTTCGACGCTCCCAAGCCGGCCTCGACGCGGGGTCGGCGCGACTCGACCAACGTTCCGGCCCAGGCCCTGACCCTACTCAACGATCCGTTCGTGATTGAGATGGCCGCGCGATGGGCCGCCGAGGTCGTCGCCGCCGGGGAACCGTGCGAAGTGCGGATCGCCTCAATGTTCGCCCGGGCGATGGGGCGTCCGATCAACCGCGCCGAAGCCGAGGCCGCCCGGAGGTTCATCGGAGAGCTTGCCACCGAACAGGGCGTGTCGGGCCCCGGGATCGAGACGACTCCGAGGATCTGGCAGGACTTCGCCCAATCTCTCTTCTGCATGAAGGAATTCATCTATGTCGACTGACCGCCCCCCTGGAATGGCACCCGGACCCCGGGCCCGGCCGTTGACGCGTCGCGAGATGCTGGCGCGGTGTTCCACAGGGTTCGGCATGGTGGCGCTTACCGGGTTGTCCGGACGATCCCTCGCGGCGCCCGGACCGTTCGATCCCCGGCCGCCGCATTTCCGACCGAAGGTGAAGAGCGTGATCTTCTGCTTCATGTCGGGGGGCGTCTCGCACGTCGACTCCTTCGATCCCAAGCCAAGGCTCAAGCAGGACCACGGCAAGCCGATGCCGGTCCCGGTGCGGCCGACGATGTTCAACCAGAACGGGAACATCATGGCCTCGCCGTGGGAATTTCACCGGCGCGGGCAGTCGGGCCTCCCGGTCAGCGAGCTGTTCCCGCACATCGGATCCTGTGCCGACGACCTCGCTGTGATCCGTTCGATGACCAGCACCGGGAACGAGCACGCCCAGGCGAACTACTTCCTCCACACGGGGTTCACGCTCGCCGGGTTTCCGAGCGCCGGGGCGTGGATGAGCTATGGGCTCGGCAACGAGTCGGACCAGCTCCCAGGCTTCGTGGTCCTGGCCAGCGGCGGGGTTCCACTCGGGGGCATCAACATCTACGGAAACGGCTTCCTCCCTGCCGTCCACCAAGCCTCGCTGATCGATCCGACCCAGAAGGAGGCGCTGACCAACATCACGCCCCGCGAGCCGTCGGCCCTGCAGCGACGTCGACTCGACTTCGTCGGGCGCATGGACCGCGATCGCCAGCCTCCCTCCCAGCGTGACGCTCAGGTCGAGGCCGCGATCCAGAACTACGAGATCGCCTTCCGGATGCAGTCGGCTGTCCCGGATCTCACCGACCTGGGTGGCGAGACCGAGGCCACGAAACGTCTCTATGGCATGGACTCGCCGGTGCGTGAGAAGGCCGAGTACGCCCGCCAGTGCCTGCTGGCCCGTCGACTGGTGGAACGTGGGGTCCGCTTCATCGAGCTAACCTGTCTACCCCGGCCGTCAGACCTCGGCCAGATCGGCAACCCCTGGGACCAGCATGGGGGACTCAAGACCGGGCATACCGAGATGGCGTTCCAGGTCGACCAGCCGATCGCCGGACTCATCCGGGACCTGAAGGCCCGGGGACTCTTCGAGCAGACGCTGATCGTCTGGGCGGGCGAGTTTGGCCGGACCCCCTTCGCGCAGGCCGCCGACGGACGCGACCACAATCCCTTCGGCTTCAGTGTCTGGCTCGCCGGCGGCGGAGTGCGCGGCGGAGTGGTCCATGGCGCCACCGATGACCTCGGCTACCACGCGGTCCAGGACGTCTGCAGCGTCTACGATCTCTGGGCCACCGTGCTGCACCTCGCCGGGATGGACCATGAACGGCTGACCTACCGGTTCGGGGGACGCGATTTCCGCCTGACCGACGTCCACGGCGAGGTCATCCGGCCCATCCTGTCGTGATCGTGACACGCAGGTCGCGACAGCGCCGGCCGCCCCCGCTACGGTGTCCGCGTGTTGCCTGATGTCCGAAGCCAGACCCGGGAATCCCTCCTGACCCTGTTCCAGGGATGGAACGAGCCGACCTACCGGCTCGACCAGCTGCTGGGCTGGCTCTACGCCCGGAGGGCGGCCTCGTGGGAGGAGATGTCGAATCTTCCCAAGGGCCTCCGCCAACGACTGGCCGAGACGTTCCGTCTCGCCCTGCCGGAACCGTTGAGGGTCCAGGGTGCGCAGGACACGACCCGGAAGTTCCTCTGGAAGCTGGGTGACGGGAGCCTGATCGAGAGCGTCCTCATCCCGGCCAATCCGGCCCTCTACGGGGAACGCAGTGATCGTCACACCCTGTGCATCTCGACGCAGGTCGGCTGCGCCTATGGCTGCCGGTTCTGCGCGAGCGGACTCGACGGGTGGAAGCGGAACCTGGAGCCCCACGAGATCCTGGGCCAGGTCCTGGCCGTGGAGCGGTGGCAGTCCGCCCAGCCGCGGGACCCCGCCGCCGGACCCGCGCCGGAACGCTGGGTGGGCAACATTGTCGTGATGGGCATGGGCGAACCGATGGCCAACTACCCCCATCTCATGGCGGCGCTCCGCACGCTCAATGCGCCGTGGGGTGGCAACATCGGGGCCCGCAAGATCACGATCTCCACCAGCGGCGTGGTCCCGGGCATCCGGAGCCTCGCCGACGATCCCCTGCAGTTCCGGCTCGCGATCTCCCTCCATGGAGCCACCGATGCCGTCCGGGGACAGATCATGCCGGTGAACCGGAAGTACCCGTTGGCGGAGCTGACCGCCGCCTGCGAGCACTACGTCGCACAGAAGGGGAAGATGATCACGCTGGAGTACATCCTGATCGACGGCATCAACGCCGGGCTCGACCAGGTGGCTCCGCTCGCCCGCCTCGCCCAGAGGCTCCACGCCAAGGTCAACCTGATCCCGTACAACCGGGTGGAGGGACTGCCTTGGAACCGTCCTTCGGAATCCGACTGCGAGGCGTTCGCCCAGGCGCTGGAATCCCAGCGGGTCACAGCGACCCTGCGTCTCGAGAAGGGACACGACATCGATGCAGCCTGCGGACAGCTCCGCCTTCGGACGGAACGGGAACTTGCCTCGGACCCGGCAACCCCCACTCTCGCCGCCTGATCGCGGGAATCCACGACCCGTCCTTCCATGCTCGCCCTCCTCGACTACGGTGCCGGGAATATCCGGAGCGTCGAAAAAGCCCTGCACGCCGCCGGGGCCGACGTGCTCCGGACCGGTTCGGTTTCTGACCTCGCCAACGCGCGGGGGCTCGTGCTGCCGGGCGTGGGTGCATTCGATGACTGCCTGAACGCCCTGCACCGGCAGGAACTGGATGCCGCGGTCCGCGACTGGATCGGCAGGGGCCGGCCGTTCCTCGGCATCTGTGTGGGCTACCAGGCGCTATTCGAGCGGAGCGAGGAGTTCCAGTCGTGCGCCCGTGGACTCGGCATCTTCAAGGGACCGGTGGTCCGGTTCCAGCCCACCGCGACGGAGCCTCATCTGAAGATCCCGCAGATCGGATGGAATGAGGTGGAAGTCACCCAGGAGAACTGCCCGCTGTTCGCAGGCATACCCCAGCGCAGCCACTTCTACTTCGTCCACAGCTACCACCCGCAGCCAGCCGATGTGTCGATCGTGGCGGGTTGGACCGACTACGGACATCGCTTCGCCTCGGCGGTGTGTCGGGATCACGTGTGGGCCACGCAGTTTCATCCGGAGAAGAGCCAGCAGGTCGGACTCCAGCTACTACGCAACTTCGTCGAGTTCACCCGTCGCTGAGACGGGGTTGGCACGGGTTCCGGGCATCCATCGGATCGCGACCGGTCCATACCACCGGGACGCCGCCCCTTGGCGGACCCCCATGGCGTCTCTAGGTTCCGCCCGGTTCCAATCCCATCTTCATGGCTCGCCCTCTCGCTTTCCTCCTCCTTCTGGCGCTCCTGGGTCTTGCCCAGGAATGCCGGGGCGGACCCCAGCTGGGACGTCAGCCCACGCGACACTTCCTCGTCCTCCGGGAACCCGCTCTCGCGGTCCTGGACCCGGTGGACGTCCGGGTCGGGGTCGAGGCCCCGTTCGATCCGGAACGGCGGCGGCGCCTCCAGGCCGAGCAGGACCGCGTCGCCAAGGCGGTCGAGGCCCTCGGCGGACAGGTCGTCCTCCGACTGGAGACCCTGGTGAACGCCCTGGTCGTGGACCTGTCCCCTGAGGGAGTGTCGGAGGTCTCGGGTCTCCCGGAGGTCCGAGGCCTCTTCCCGGACCGACCCGTGCGTCGGACCCTGACCTCGAGCGTGCCCTGGATCGGGGCCCAAGCGGCCTGGTCGCTGAGCTCGGGGTCCTGGACCGGGCGCGGGGCCCGGATCGCCATCGTGGATTCGGGCATCGACTACACCCACGCCACCTTCGGCGGCACCGGGACCTCCACCGCCTATGCGGCGAATGACCCGACCCGCATCGAGCCGGGGACCTTCCCGACGCCACGGGTGCTCGGAGGAACGGATTTCGTGGGCGACGATTTTGATTCGGAGGGGATCGAGGGCTCGGCAGTCCCCAACCCGGACCCGGATCCTCTGGATCCTGCCGAGAGCGGGCACGGGACCCATGTGGCGGGCATCGCCGCCGGAGGCGGGGTCCTGACCCAGGGTGCAGCATTCCGGGGCCCCTATACCTCCGGCTTGGACGTCTCCCAATTCCAGGTCGGTCCCGGAGTGGCCCCCGAGGCCGGGCTCTTTGCCTACAAGGTCTTCGGGCGGGCCGGCAGCACCACAACCTCCCTCGTCCTCCGGGCCCTGGAGCACTGCGTGGATCCCAACCTCGATGGCAGCACCGTCGACCGGATGGACGTGGTCAACCTGTCGCTCGCGATTCCGTTTGGCGACGCGGACCCGGCAGGACCCGAGGCCACTGCGATCCGGACGCTGCTGGGTCGGGGGGTCCTCGTGGTCGCGGCCGCGGGGAACACCGGGAATGCCCGATACAGCGTGGGAACTCCGGGCAGCATCACCGAGACGATCTGTGTTGCGAACACCACCGACACCGACGCCTCGCAAGGCGCGATCCGGATCACCGCCCCCGCGGCGGTGGCGGGTCTCTATGCCGCGGTGGAAGGGGATTTCACAGCCCCGCTGGGCCGGTTGGGGCCCATCCGCGCGCAAGTCGTCGCCACCTCACCAGCCGACGCCTGTGACACCCTGCGGAACACGGCCGCCCTCCAGGGCAAGATCGCCCTGATCGACCGAGGCACGTGCCTGTTCGTCGACAAGATCCGGGCCGCCCAGAACGCCGGGGCGATCGGGGTCATCCTCGTCAATCACGTCGAAGGGCCTCCGATCCCGATGGGGGCCGACGGCAACACCGCGGACATCCGAATCCCGGGAATGATGATCTCCAAGGCGGACGGGGATCGGCTCCGTCGTGAACTCGGCCGCGGCCTCACCGCCACGCTGGGAACCTCGGAGTCGGTGAGCGGTCCGACACCTCCCGACCGGATCCACAAGACCTCCGCGCGGGGACCTGGCCTCGGCAACCAAAGTCTGAAGCCCGACATCACCGCTCCCGGTACCGCGATCACTTCGGCGCGGGCCGGGAGCGGATCCGGGTTGCGATCGCTGACGGGGACCTCGATGGCCGCACCCCACGTGGCCGGCGCCCTCGCCCTCCTCCGCCAGGCCCGACCCACCTGGAACGCAGAGACCCTGAAGGCGGTGCTCCTGAACACCGCCCGACCGGTCACCGATGAGTCTGGAGCGCCCGGACTTCAGAGCCGGATCGGGAGTGGTCGGATCCAGGTCGACGACGCCCTGCGCACCCTCGTGATCCTCCAGGCGGCGGATGATCCGGGCGCGGTCTCCCTGTCCCTGGGCCATCTGGAGGGCACGGGGTCGGTCGCCACGAATCGGACCCTGTCGATCCTCAACCGGGGGGCGTTGCCCGTCACCGTGGATCTCACCGCGGTCCACGCCCCCGTCCCGGGACTCCGTCTCACCCTGCAACCCACGACCGTGACAGTGCCTGCCCGCGCCTCGGCCAGTGTGGAGGTCCACCTCGACCTCGACCTCGCCGCCTTTGCCGGGACACGCGCATCCAACGATCCCGGGACGGCCTCACGGCTTCCCTTGGAGGCCAGCGGGAGCATCACAGTCACGGGCGGGCCCCTGCCGCTGCACCTGCCGTGGCATCTGACGGCCCGCGCCATCGCCACCCACCAGGCCACAGCCAGCAGGATCGGGTTGCCGCACAGCGGAGCCGTCGAGGTGCCGATCCCGACCCGTGGCCGTTCTGCCCATCCGCGCCCCCGGGTCGCCGCGTTCCAGCTCGACCATTTCAATCCGGGTGGCTCCTCCGGCTCCGACAACGACCTCGTCGCCGCGGGTTTCGCCAGTGACCTCCACACAGTCCCGAGTCCGGAACGGTCGCGCCTGTACTTCGGGGTGGCGACCCGGAGGCCCTGGACGACCCCCCAGTATGAGCGCATCGCGGTCGAGGTGCGGATCGACACCGATGGAGACCAGCGGGCGGACGTGCTGCTGATCAACTCGAACCAGGCGACGTTCGACGCGGGCGGATTCGTGCCGGACCTCGCGGACGACAACTTCGTGACGCTGGCGTTGAGACTGGGACCCTTCGGCAACTCCTTCCTCGCGGCGGAGCCCCTGGACGCCTTGGGCTCGGATCCGGGCAGGGACGATCCGTTCCACAGCCGGGTGCTGGTCCACTCGGTGGCCCTCTCCGCACTCGGCCTTCCCGTGGGTCAGACCCGGATTGCCTACGAGGTCGCGGTCATCGGCAGCCCCGGAAGCCCGGTCAGCGAGAGCGGCTGGATCCAGGTGGACCTCGCCCGGCGGGTGGTGGATCCGACACCCCATGGCCTCGGAGGCACGCCCTGGTCCGACGAGGGACGCGGTCCCCGGCTACGGGTGGATCTCACCGCCGCCCGGGCGGCGGGATTCTCGGCGACCCGTCCGCTGCGACTCCTGATGCTGCATGCGCAGGGCAGGACCGATCTGCAGGTGGAGACGGTGACGCTCGATCTGGAGCGGGAGGATGTCGACGGAGACGGACTGCCGGACCTCTGGGAACTGGAGGGGCTGGGAGACCTCGCCGGTGGTGTGCTGGACGACCCGGATCGGGATGGCCGATCCAACGCCCAGGAACTCGTCGCAGGAACTCCACCCCTGGACGTGAGGCTTCTGCCGCCTTCGCCAGGGGACGATGCCCTCCGCTGGCTCGGTCCGGCGGAGAGGACCTACTCCCTGGAGCGGACGACGGATTGCGCCACGCCATTCCGCCCGGTGGTCACCGGGATTCCGGGGAAGGCCGGAACCAACTCGGTGACGGATCCCCATCCTCCGGACACGGGCCTGTCCCGGTTCTATCGGATCCGCGCGGAGTGACCGGGCGAGCGATCGGGACGTCTTCGACCTTTTCTCGCACCCGCGGGAGACCCATTCTGACGGGACATGTCTGAGCGGATGGTGAGCGATGTCCTGACGAAGCCCGACACGGCGCTGGAGGCGGCGCTGCGTCCGGCCGCGTTCGCCGAGTTCACCGGGCAGGCGCTGTCCCGGGAACGGCTCGAGATCGCGGTGGAGGCCGCACGACGTCGCGGCGAACCGATCGACCACGTCCTGCTGAGCGGTCCCCCGGGACTGGGCAAGACCACCCTCGCCAACATCTTGGCCAAGGCCATGGGGGCAAATCTCCGGGCCACGAGCGGTCCGACCATCGAGAAGGCGGGGGATCTTGCGGGACTCCTCACCAATCTCGAGGAAGGCGACGTCCTCTTCATCGACGAGATCCATCGTCTGCAGAAGACCATCGAGGAGTACCTCTATCCGGCGATGGAGGACTTCAAGCTGGACATCATCATCGACCAGGGACCGAACGCCCGGAGCGTCCGGCTCAATCTGCCACGGTTCACTCTGATCGGAGCCACGACCCGCGCGGGACTCCTTAGCGCCCCGCTGCTCACCCGCTTCGGCATCCGGGAACGTCTGGACTACTATCCCGCAGCCCAGCTCCAGAAGATCATCCAGCGTGCCGCTGGACTCATCAAGGTGAGCCTCGACGAGCACGGGGCGCTTGAGATCGCCCGGCGCAGCCGGGGCACTCCCCGTATCGCCAACAACCTGCTGCGTCGGGTCCGCGACTACGCCGAGGTGCGGGGCGATGGCCGGATCACCCGGGAACTGGCCGACAAGGCCCTGGCGATCCTAGAGATCGACCAGCATGGCCTCGACGAGATGGACAAGCGGATTCTCCAAGCCGTGATCACCAAGTTCCACGGGGGACCCGTCGGACTGAACTCCCTCGCGGTCGTGGTCGGCGAGGAGGCCGACACCCTTGAGGAAGTGTACGAACCCTATCTGATCATGGAGGGCTATCTCCACCGGACCGCCCAGGGTCGGGTCGTCACAGAGCTGGCCTACAAGCGTCTCGGAGTCACGGCCAACCCCCGTGGCGACCAGAGCTCCCTGCTCTAGGCAAGGTCCTGATCCGATCCGACCCGGGGATGGAACCAGGCTCCCACCGAGGCTCCCACCGAGGTGCGCCTCTGGCGGAGGCGACGGAGAACGCTCATCCCCGCAAGAAGCCCCAGTCCCATCTGCATGGGCCGACCCCCGCCTGTCTCGGGAGCGGTGCAGAGCTCCGCGTACGAAAACCCCACTATGGAAAAACTGTAGGTGCCCGCCTCGAGTGGTTCGGAGGTCGAGAAGGACGTGGCCAGCGAGAACAGGTTAACCGTCTCGTTCACGGGCGAGGCGGTCGTCACGGTCTCGGAGATAACCCCAATGGCCGTGCCCTGGATCTCCAGCTGGACCAGCACCTCTCCGAAGGCGCTCTCACAATCGACATCCGAGAATCCGACGAGTCGAACCAGGTGATCAAACGACAGGCTGACCGTGTCGGCATTGGCGAGCGTGAACTGTCCGGAGACCGCCCAGACCGAGGACCCATAGGTGAATCCGGTCGATACGGTTGCCGAGGCCTCCGCGACGGAGTCGAATGAAAGGCCCTGCTGACCCGGAGCCCCAAAGAGACCCGGCAGCATCGTCGGTTGGCCCGTGATGGCGGGACCGGTCCCGAGCAGATCCGCCCGGGCGAAATCGGGACGGTTGATGTCCGCCGTGGAAACCAACCCCGGAGTCGATCCCAAGGGCCCCCAAGGCGTGGCCTGATACTGTCCCAGTACGATTCCCGGACCCGGGGGTGCCAGCGGGTTGACCACCGTCAGGTTCTCCGGCGGCGGAGCGGGATTCGATGGGGACCATGGCAATGGGACCAGGGACTGGGCAGGGTCCAGGACTCCGGAGGTGGCATCGAAGGAGAATCCAGATACCCCATGGCTTTGCTGCGCCTCGGTGTAGCTCTCCACCCACACGGCCCCACCGGTAAGATTGCCTGGGGTCGATCCGGTCAGTGTGAGGTTAGATACGCTCTGCTGAGCGAAGAAGTAGACGGTCTCGGGACCGGCAATGGCCCGTCCGAGGGTCAGCGTGGTGGCGATGAGGGACATGGCCCGCAGGGGGCCTCGCGAAGGAGAAATAAGAACGGTCATGGGGATGTCGGGCTAGGATTCCTGAGGTTTCCGACGGAGCGGGTGGGTCTGGGAACTCCCGGTCTCCGTCGAAGCGGTCCAGTCCATCGGACCACCCAGGAAACGCGGATCGGACCGGACAGCTTACCGGTCCCAGCATCCCAAGGCGGTGTGGGGCGATTCTTGACGCTCAAAAGGACGATCCGTAGCGTCTCGCCCCGGGTTGGTGGCCGTAGTTCAATGGTAGAGCCCCAGATTGTGATTCTGGTTGTTGCGGGTTCGAGTCCCGTCGGCCACCCCACCTCCCCCCTGGCACCGGTCCACCCAAACCGTCGCTACCCCCCGACGTCGCGGGCTGAGACCGATACCTCTCCTCCAGGGCCTGGGTCCTGAACCCTTCTTCCCTACTTCTCGGCGTCCTTCTTCCGGAACAGATCCCCAACGGCCTTGGAAGCATCCCGGACCGCACCCGAGGTCTTGTTGAACAGCCACTCCACGCCGTCCTGAGTTCCCTGGATGAATCCAGGCTTCTGACCGAGTGCAGGCAGGACCCTGGAGTAGACCTCCTGCAGGATGTCGCGGCCTAGTTCGGCCATCGTGATCCCATCGCGCTTGCTGCCGAGGCCCTCCATCCGGATCTCCGGAAGGGTGAGGGTTGCAGCCGGAGAGGCGATGCCGGCGATGTTCAGGCGTGCCCGCACGCGCATCCGACTGATCACGAACTCATCGACCCGCACGCGGCGGCCCGGAGCGGAATCCTTGGCGTGTGAAGACTTCCCGGATTCGCGACCGGCGCTCTGGTTCAACGTGTCGAGCAGCGTGCGGAGGTTGCTGCGGACAGGCCCACCCTCGAAGGCCACCTCGGCATCCGTCACCACGATTGATTGGACAACGACCGTGTTGGACCGGAGCGAGGCTGGGTCAAGGCGGACATGCACTTCCCCCAACCGCAGGACGTGGGGATCCTTGTAGGGGGCGGGATTCCCGACCACCAGACCACGGAGGGTCCCGGAACCGATGCGGGGAGAGATGTCGACATCCTCCACCGTCACGGGGGTGCCCGTCAGATGGGGACCGACGGTCTCGATGGCCACCTTGACGATCCTGCCGAGGTAGAGCTCAAGGAGCAGGAGGACGACCAGGAGTCCGACGACCGCAAGCGCGGCAAGACGAATCCACTTCTTCATTGCAGAAGATTCAGGTGAACCCGCCGAGACCCTCAAGTCCCCACCCGTGACGCCGCGGGTCCGTTGCCAGGCACCCGTTCCGGATCAGGCAGCCACGGCCGGCTTGGCCGATTCGCCGCCCAGGGCCCGATGCATCTCATCGGTCCAGCCCTCGGTAAGATACCGGAACAGCCATCCACGGGAGGATCTGAGGCGCAGATAGCACTTCTTCAGATCGAGGACCATGGTGATCCGGCGGTTGGGACAGTTCAGTTCCCCGACGTCATGCGTCGCCACCACCTCGAACCCGAGGACCCGGGTGTGGAACTGGAACGGACTGTGGGCCTCGCCCTCGAAGACGTCGGTGATGTAGTGGGTGAACGACCTGCGGACCGTGGCGGCCACGGCCTCCCGCATGAGGGCGGCCGAGACGAGGATGTTCCCGCGCTGCGTGGGAACCACCGCAAACCGGCCGATCTCGGCGATGCGGTTGTTCCTGACAAAGGCGTCCAGGTCGATGTCCTTGGCCACCAGCTTGAAGCCGTAGGCGGCGTACAGGTCGAGGGGCGGCGCGTAGAGGACACGGAGGACCCCGACCGGTGACCCGTCTTGCTCGGCGACGAACCACGCCACGGAGTCGTCCTGGAGTTCCTCGAGGCTGACCAACTTGTCGTCCGCCGAGATCCAGTGCTTCTCATCCCGATAGGTTGAGCGCATCACCTCGAGCGCCTTTCGGCGCCCACTCTCGTCGGTGATCCGACTCACCTGCAGTTCATTCTTGGACAACGGCATACTTGGTCCGTCGGGCCGAAGGCTGCCACTCTTTGGCGGAGAGTGTCGAGATGGCGCGCATGATTTGTTCATGGAACGCCGCGACGGACTCCGCGGAGACGCCACCACGATCCGTGCCCGGGGGCTGGAGGGCGGGACCAAACTGGACGGTCAGAGGCTCCCGATCGCCGATCGGGCCGGCGCCGCGGTGGGAGGGGAACCGGATGCCGCCGGGGACGACCGGAATCCCCGACTCGAGGGCCAGTCTCGCGACGCCCACCTGTCCGCGCAGCAGCTGGGAGGGATGTCGGTTGGTGGTGGCTTCGGGGAAGACCCCGATGGACTGTCCCCGGGCCAGACGCTCCCGGGCCTGCTCAAACGGGGAGAGCGGGCTCTGGAACCGGGATTTGAAGCGGTTCAGGAATCTGGGCTTGGCGTCCTTGCGGACGACCACGATCGGGTCGTGGAGGCGGATTACCCACGAGAGAACCGGGATCAGCAGGAAGTTCCAGTCGGCCATGAAGTGCACCATCCGACCGTTCCGGTGGAAGCACAGCCACGTCGGCACCACCACCGCCTCGGGCCGCTGGCTGTGGTTCAGCGCCAGGATGAACGGGTCGCGGTCCGGAGCCACGTGCTCGAGACCGTGCATCTCCCGGACCTGCCACCGGGAGATTGAGGTCACCACCCGACACACCCCTCGGATGGTCCGGTCGTTCCGCAGGTGCGGCAGCGGACGACGCCAGAGCTCGAGCAGGGGCGGGACGCCGGGACGCGTCCTGGCCGCTGCGATTGATGTAGTCGATTCGGGTCCCATGAACCGGCCCCGTCATGCGGGTCCCGACGGCCCCATCGCAAGCAGTTTCACAAGGAACCGCTGCCGCATCAAACGGCGCACCTCCTCCTCGGAAACGCCAGCAGCGCGTGGAATGGTTCGGCGACGGCTTGCACGGGCCGCATGGCCTCTCCTAGGTTCGGGGTCTTCGCTGCATGAAAGTGTACATCGACGGTGAGTTTTTCGACGAGGCCAATGCCAAGGTAAGCGTCTTCGACCATGGCCTGCTGTATGGTGACGGGGTCTTCGAGGGCATCCGGATGTACCATAACCGGATCTTCAAGCTCCGGGAGCACATCGAGCGCCTGTTCTGGTCGGCCAAGGCCATCCTCCTCGACATCCCGATGACGCCGGAGGAACTGATGGCGGCAACCGTCGAGACCTGTCGACGCAACAACCTCCGCGAGGGCTACATCCGACTCCTCGTCACCCGGGGCAAGGGCACGTTGGGACTTGACCCGCGCCGCTGTCCCAAGGCGTCGGTCATCATCATCGCCGCCACCATCCAGCTCTACCCGGAGAAGTACTACGCCGAGGGACTGACCATCGTCACGGTGCCCACGACCCGGATGCTGGCCAACTCGGTCAATCCCGCGATCAAATCCCTCAACTACCTCAACAACATCCTCGCCCGCATCGAGGCCAACAACGCGGGAGTCGAGGAGGCCATCATGCTCAACGCCGAGGGGTTCGTGGCGGAGTGCACGGGGGACAATATCTTCATTGTCCAGAAAGGCCGTCTCTACACGCCACCCCTCAGCGCCGGCGCCCTCTACGGGATCACCCGGAACACGGTGCTCGACTGCGCTCGGGATCTCGGGATCCAGGCCTCAGAACCCAACATGACCCGCTACGACCTCTATATCGCTGACGAGATGTTCCTGACGGGAACCGCCGCCGAGATCGTTCCGGTCGTCAAGGTGGACGGCCGGGTGATCGGCTCAGGGAAACCGGGTCCGCTGACGGCGCGTCTGATCGCGGAGTTCCGGGAGCGGACCAAGACCGACGGTGAGGTCATCTTCGACTGATCCGGCAGGTCCCAGCGACCCACCCCATTCAGGGACCGTCATTCCTTCCGCCCCCCGCTTGACGCCGGGCCGGGTCGTGCGGACTTTGGAGTTCGCGCTATGCTATGCCAGTTTTGCAAGAAGGCCGCTGCCAAGGTCCACTACACCCAGATCGTCGCCAACGAGGTGAAGAAGGTGGATCTGTGCGAGGCGTGTGCGAAGGAGAAGGGTGCGGATGACCCCACGGTATACTCCATTGCCGACGTGCTTCTGGGCCTCGGCGCCTCCCAGAAGATGGAGGAGGCCACGGCTTCTAGCGGCAACACGGTGACGTGTCCGGGCTGCGGGTTCACCCAGGCGGATTTCAAGAAGACCGGAAGGCTGGGTTGCTCACGCTGCTACGACGTGTTTGCCGACGGCCTCGAGCAGCTGCTCAAAGGCATGCACCGGGGAACCCAGCACAAGGGCAAGTTTCCGCCGGCCGTGCAGCGGACTGTCGACTCCCAGAACCTGCTCCAACGGCTCGAGTCGGAGCTTCAGTCGGCGATTACCAAAGAGGACTTCGAGCTCGCCGCCACGATCCGTGACCAGATCAAGGAGGCCCGGAAGGCCACCGCGGGCCCTGAAACCTCGACACCCTGACGCGATGAAGATCCTCGAGTTTCTGTCCGCCCCCCAGGAGTTCTGCCAACGCGGCGGACCCAACGACCAGATCGTCCTATCCTCCAGGGTCCGTCTCGCCCGCAACGTGGCCGACATCCCCTTTCCGGGCCACGCCAAGAAACCCGACCGGGTCCGCTCGTACGAGCTCCTGATGCCCCTTGTGGCAGGGATGCCGCAGCTGGGGCCCGACCCCTTCGCAAGCGGCCTCGACAAGCTCACGCCCCTCGACAAGCAGGTCCTGGTGGAGCGTCACCTGATCAGCCGGGAACTAGCCGCCAAGAGCGGGGGCAGCGGCTTCGTGCTGAATCAGGCCGAGAGCTTCTGCGTGATGGTGAACGAGGAGGACCACCTGCGAATGCAGGCGTTGCGACCCGGACTCCAGCTGAAGCAGGCCTGGCTGGCGCTGGACGCCCTCGACTCCTCGCTGCAGGAAAAGGTGCCGTTCGCCTTCACCGAGCAGTACGGCTACCTGACCGCCTGTCCGACCAACCTCGGAACTGGAATCCGGGTCAGCGCGATGCTCCACCTTCCTGGACTGGTCCTCGCAGAGCACATCAACCAGATCATACAGGCCGTGAACAAGCTCGGTCTTGCGGTCCGCGGGCTGTACGGCGAGGGCACCGAGGCCTTGGGTAACATCTTCCAGGTCTCCAACCAGCAGACGCTCGGGGAGTCCGAGAGCGAGATTGTCGAGCGCCTCAACAAGGTGGCGCTCCAGATCATCGAGGCCGAGCAGAACGCCCGCGCCGCCCAGCTCGAGAAGAAACCCCGGCAGCTCTTCAACCAGATCGGCCGTGCCTATGGAGCCCTCAGCCAGGCCCATGTGATCGCGTCGAAGGAGACCATGAACCAGCTCAGCCTGCTGAGACTGGGGGTCGACCTCGGCATGTTTGAAGGGATCCAGAAGTCGGCCGTGGACGAGCTCTTCCTCATCAGCCAGCCCTGGCATCTCCAGATGACGCATCCGGAGAAGCTGGACGCCGAGCAGCGCGATGCACTCCGGGCCGAGATGCTGCGGGACCGCATGAAGCGATTCCCCGCCCCGGACCACACCCGGGCGACATCCAAGCCTGCCTGAACGGCCCGGACGTCGGCCAAGATCTTTTGACCGGGCTCGCCAAGATGCCCAGATTCAGGCTACTTTGCTGCCTGCAGAAGGACTGGAACCCCACACGCCATGAGTGACGAGAACCTGAACAGTTTCACACCGCGGGCCCAGCAGGTGCTGGCACTGGCCCGAAAGGAGGCCGATCGCTTCGGACACAACTTTGTTGGCACCGAGCATCTCCTCCTCGGACTGATCAAACTGGGCCAGGGCGTTGCCGTGAACGTGTTGCAGCGCATGGGACTGGACCTGGAGAACGTGCGTCACGAGGTCGAGAAGGAGGTCCGGAGCAATGGCGGAGAGACGAAATCGGGAGGCAGTCCGAACTACACCCCCCGCGTGAAGAAGGTGCTGGCCCTCGCAGCCCGCGAGGCCAAGGCCCTCAACCATACCTATGTCGGCACCGAACACATCCTGCTCGGCCTGCTGCGTGAGGGGGATGGTGTCGCGGCCAAGGTCCTCAAGAACCTCGATGTGGACATCGAGGCCTGCCGCCAGGAGGTGCTCAAGGAGCTAGACCCTGGGTTCCAGCAGAACGAGGGCGAGGAGACCGCGGCTGAGCCTGCCGGAGAGGCTCCGGTCAAGGCCGGCAAGTCCGAGGAGGGAAAGAAGGCCGTTAAGACACCGGCGCTCAAGGCGTTCGGACGGGATCTCACGGAACTGGCCAAGAAAGGCGAAATGGATCCGGTCATCGGCCGCCAGGGCGAGATCGAACGCGTCATCCAGATCCTCTGCCGTCGGACCAAGAACAATCCGGTCCTCCTTGGCGAGGCCGGTGTCGGCAAGACCGCAATCGTCGAGGGTCTCGCCCAGGAGATCTCCAAGGGCAACGTGCCCGAAATCCTCGCCTCCAAGCGTGTTGTCACCCTCGACCTCGCCCTGATGGTGGCCGGCACCAAATACCGCGGCCAGTTCGAGGAGCGGATCAAGGCCGTGATGGATGAGATCAAGAAGTCCAAGAACATTATCCTCTTCATCGACGAGCTGCACACCATCGTAGGCGCCGGATCGGCCGAGGGCACCATGGACGCCTCCAACATCTTCAAGCCGGCTCTGAGCCGTGGAGAGATGCAGATCGTAGGCGCCACCACCCTCAACGAGTACCGGAAGTACATCGAGAAGGACTCCGCCCTCGAGCGCCGGTTCCAGACCGTCAAGGTCGAACCGCCCAACGTCGAGGATGCCATCACCATCCTCACCGGCCTCAAGCCCAAGTATGAGGAACACCACAAGGCAGAGTTCGACCCCGAGGCCATCCGGGCCTGCGTGCAGCTGTCCGACCGCTACATCACCGCCCGGTTTCTCCCAGACAAGGCGATCGACGTCATGGACGAGGCCGGCGCCAAGGCCCGGATCGGGGCCATGCAGCGTCCGCCCGACGTCAAGGACATCGAGGCCGAGATCGAGCGCCTCCGGCAGCAGAAGGAACAGGCCATCAAGGACCAGGACTTCGAGGGGGCAGCCCAACTGCGCGACAAGGAGAAGGCCACGAAGGAGAACCTCGAACGCATCCTGGCCGAGTGGAAGACCCACAAGGAGGAGCGCCGGGTCCGCGTCACCGAGGACGACATCTTGCAGGTCGTCGCGAAGTGGACCGGCATCCCGCTCCAGCGCATGGGGCAGACCGAGACCCAGAAGCTGCTAAACGTCGAGATCGAGCTCGGCAAGATCGTGATCGGGCAGAAGGACGCCGTGACGGCCCTCGCCAAGTCGCTTCGGCGAGCCCGGGCCGACCTCAAAGATCCCAAGCGGCCCATCGGTTGCTTCGCCCTGCTCGGGCCAACCGGCGTCGGGAAAACCCTCTTGGCCCGCACCCTGGCCGAACAGATGTTCGGGTCTGCCCAGAGCTTCATCCAGCTCGACATGAGCGAGTACATGGAGAAGTTCACCGTCAGCCGCCTCATCGGATCCCCCCCTGGCTACGTCGGCTACGAGGAAGGAGGCCAGCTCACCGAGAAGGTCCGCCGCCAGCCGTATTCCGTGGTGCTCTTCGACGAGATCGAGAAGGCCCATCCCGACGTCATGAACATGCTCCTCCAGATCCTTGAGGAGGGGAAGCTGACCGACTCCCTCGGGCGGGCCGTGGACTTCAGGAACACCATCATCCTGCTGACCTCCAACGTGGGATCCGACGTCCTCCGCAAGAGCAACGTCATCGGATTCGGCAAGTCGAGCGACGTCACCGACTACGACACCATGCGCAGCAAGACCCTGGACGAGGCGAAGAAGTTCTTCCGTCCGGAGTTCCTGAACCGTCTCGACGACATCATCGTGTTCCGGACCCTTGGGAAACCCGAGCTCGTCGAGATCCTCGAGCTCGAGATCAAGAAGGTCCTCGAGCGGATCTCACGTCGGAACGTGAATGTGGTGCTAGATGGTCCGGCCAAGGACTTCCTTATCGGCAAGGGCTTCGACCCGCAGTACGGAGCCCGTCCCATGCGCCGAGCGGTCGAGCGCGAGCTCGAGGATCCGTTGGCTGAGGAGATCCTGCGGGGAACCCTCATCGAGGGAGAACCCGTCCAGGTCACCTCGGACGGCAAGAAACTGATCTTCTCCCAGGAAAAATCTGGCTCGGCCGGCACCGCCGAGGGCGCCCTCGCCTCCTGATCCTCCGCCTGAAACAACGCGGAAACGGAGAGACCCGGGGCTTGCCTCCGGAAACGTCCTGTTTCAACCATCCTTGGGAACAGTGAGGACCCCATGACGGAACCCAACCCTACAGCAGAGGAATCGGACCGGGTCGAACTCGGCTCGCGGATGCTGGCCCGGGCCTCTTCCGACATCCCCTACCGTCTTCGCCTCGCCGCCTCCCCCGAGGACCTCAGAGCCGCCCAGACGCTGCGGTTCCTGGTCTTCAACCTCGAACTGAACGAGGGCCTCGAGAGTTCCTATTCCACGCTTCGGGACGAGGATCCATTCGATGCGATCTGCGACCACCTTCTCGTGGAGAACAAGGAGACCGGCGAGGTGGTCGGAACCTACCGACTCCAGACCGGCAAGGTGGCCGCCAGGAATCGCGGCTTCTACTCGGAACAGGAGTTCGACTTCGCACCGTTCCGCGCCGTCCAGGACCAGATCGTTGAGCTCGGCCGGGCATGCGTCCATGTGGACCACCGGAGCCTCCCGGTCATCGGACTCCTCTGGCAGGGTATTTCCGACTATGCCCGGAACGCGGGTGCCCGCTACCTGGTGGGCTGCAGTTCACTGACCAGCCAGGACCCCTCGGTCGGGGCGGCGGCGTATCGGGACCTGTCCCGGGACCACCTCGTGGAGCCGGCATTCCGGACCTCCCCACGGCTGGAATACGTCTGCCCCCTCGACTCGGTCGCACAAAACCCTCCCAAGATTCCGAAGCTGCTGAGGGCGTACCTGTCCTTCGGAGCCAAGATCTGCGGGGCACCGGCGATCGACCGGGAGTTCAAGACCATCGACTTCCTGACCCTGATCGACCTTAACCAGTTGCCGCTCGCCACCCGGCGGATCCTCGGTCGATCCTAGGCCCACGGTCTCCAGACATCCGACCCAGCCGCATCGGTGCGGGACGGGAGACCTCCGACGCCATGTCCCCCGCTCCCCCTACCACCGCCCCGTCCCTCTCCAAGGGACAGGTCTTCGTGCGGCGGCTGGGCAGTACCATGGTACTCTGGGCAATCGTTCTCACAGCGATCTTCTCGACCAACCCGATCGTCGCCAACGCGGTCTTCCTGCTGTTGATGTTGATCCTGGCGGGGGCTGGGCTCTGGGAGTTCTACGGACTGATCGAGCGGCGGGGGCTCAAGTGCTTCAAGTGGTGGGGACTCCTCGCCGGCATCGCGCTGATGTCGAGCACCCACTACTACGTCACCCATGCCAAGGACTACCAGCTCCTCGCCGCCAAGCCGAACGACTTCGAAACGGGGGTCCTGGTGCTGTTCGTCCTGGGTCTGTGCCTCCGCCAACTCTTCGATGCCCACAATGCACAGGGCTTCGCCGGCATCGCCACCACCCTCATGGGACTGATGTACGTGCCGTGGTTGCTCAATTTCATCCAGAAGATCAACTACCTGACCGGCATCGATGGACGCTTCTACGTGCTCTACCTGTTGATCGTCACCAAGTTCAGCGACGTCGGTGCCTACTGCGTCGGCTCCCTATGCGGTCGCCACAAGATGATCCCCCGGATCAGTCCCGGGAAAACTTGGGAGGGGTTCGCCGGGGCGCTGCTGGTATCGACGGGCGCCTCGGTCGGACTGGCCCTCCTCGCTGGCAGTCGTCTCAAGGGACTGACCCTCGGCCATGCTGTCACCGTCGGGCTGATTCTCAGCGTGGGAGCAGTCATCGGGGACCTCATTGAATCGGCATTCAAACGCGAGGCCGGGGTCAAGGACTCCGGGCGACTGTTCCCGGGGATTGGTGGGATCCTCGACCTGATCGACAGCCCGCTGTTCAACGCCCCCCTTCTGTACCTCTACCTGCGGCACGTCCTCGCGGTCTGATCCCGGGCCGAACTTCACGCTGAGGCTCCCAACTAGTAGCCTCCTCGGCATGCGCGTCCTCCACGTCCACGCCCACTACGACGACTTCGAATTCGTAGCAGCCGGAACCTTCGAGCGGTGGCGTCGGGCGCTCGGCAGCCAATTCCAGGGACGCATCCTGGTCTGCACCGATGGACGGTCTGGACACCAATTCCGGACACGGGAGGAGACAGCACGGATTCGCCACGCGGAGCAGGAACGCAGTGCCGCACTGGGTGGCTACGAGTTCCGCCAGCTCCTCGGCCCGGACGGCAAGCCCTTCGGCGAGGCCCGGACCCTCACCACGGACCTTCTCGCGGCACTCTGGCAATCCATCCGGGAATTCGAGCCCGACTATCTGCTCTGCCCGCCGCTTCCTGCAGATCCCCTCGCCGGGGTCCACCCAGACCACATCACCGTCGCCGAGGCCGTCCGGAGGGTGGCCTACATGATCAATGTCCCGCATGCCTTCCTCGACGAATTCCCGGCGGCCGACGAAACACAGTCCCGCTGGGTCCGGACTCCGGTGATCCTGAACACCTATGACGGCTACATGGCCGGAGCGAACTCGTTCGACCTTGCGGTGGACATCGAGCCCTGCTTCGACCTGGTTGCCGAGGAATCGTGGTGTCACCAAAGCCAGATCAACGAATGGCTGCCCTGGGTGGCGCGTCACCACATCGAGCCCACCGCCGATCTCGAAGCTTGGAAGGTGAAACTGCGTCAGCGGTTCGACCGTCAATCCCGGGAACTCGGGCTGCCCGCAGGAAGGGCACACGAGGTCTTCACCGTGACGAACTGGGGCATCGTGCCGAAACTCGCCCATCTGCTCCGAGATTTCCCATCGCTCGTTCCGGACACGGCGCGCCAGGACCGTCTGGAATCCCGTCTCCAACGGGCGGGTTGAGGCTGATAGGTGGCAGTCGAACTCGTGCCGGATTGGAAAACTCCGGACGACACCGGTCTTCGGGCTTGATGGCTCGCACAGGCTCCGGATCTTTGGTTCTGATGCACCCATTTCTCCGTCTGTCCCTGGGCCTTGGCCTCGTCTCACTCCTGGGATGCCAACACACGCCCCAGTCCACCCGCGTGCATGGCGACTCGGAACGGGTGGGGCGCCAAGGGACGAACCGGGTGGTGACACCGGTCAACCAGGTCGTCACTCCACTCGGACGCCAGATCGACCTGCCAGGACTCCGCCCCCAAGGCCTGGCCCTGTCGCCCGACGGGAAGCTCCTGATCACCTCCGGGAAGACCAGCGAACTGATCGTCATGGACCCCTTAACCGGCGAGATCCGGCAGAGGGTGGAACTTCCGAGCGCCTCCCAGATCGAACCGCAGCCCTCCGTTCCTTCATCCAACATCCTGAAGCCCGACTCGGATGCGATTCTGAGCTTCACCGGTCTCGTGTTCTCCCCCGATGGCCGACACATCGTCCTGAGCAACGTGAAGGGCAGCCTGAAGGTGTTCGTGGTGGCCGCCGACGGCAGGGTCACTGGTTCCCATTCCCTAGCATTACCCCCGGCGAACGCCCCACGACGCAAGGAGGAGATCCCAGCCGGACTGGCCTTCTCGAAGGACGGCCAACGCCTCTATGTCTGTGGGAATCTCTCAAACACGCTCCTGGAGCTGGAGTTCCCTTCCGGCAAGGTTCTCAGGACGTTCCCGGTTGGCGTGGCACCTTATGATGTCGTTCTCGTGGGCACAGAAGCCTATGTGTCGAACTGGGGGGGCCGAAGGCCCGAGGCCGGGGATCTGACCGGGCCCGCAGGCCGCGGCACCGAGGTCCGGGTGGATCCCGTGCGCCGCATCGCCAGCGAGGGATCCATCTCGATCCTCAACCTCGCACCCACCGCCACGAATCCACGTGTGACGGAGGTCGTAACCGGGCTCCATGCCAATGCACTTGCCCTCTCCCCCAACGGAAAATATCTCGCCTGTGCCAACGCCGGAAGCGACACGGTCAGTGTCCTCGACACACGGACTCATGCGCTCGTGGAGACGATCTGGGTGAAGCCCAAGCCGAGCGACCTGTTCGGTGCCTCTCCCAACGCGCTGGCCTTCGACCGCTCAGGTCGACACCTGTACGTCGCCAATGGCACCCAGAACGCCATCGCGGTCGTGGAGTTCGATCCTGCCGACAAGGAGTCCCGCCTTGAAGGTCTGATCCCTGCCGGGTGGTTCCCGGGAGCCCTGGTCTTCGACCCGATCCGCCAGCAGTTGAACGTGGCCAACATCAAGGGACATGCCGCCCAACCCAAGGATGCGCGGGAGGGATCGCCCGGGGCCAAGGGGTTCAACTCCCACATGTACTCGGGATCCCTATCGCTGATCCCCATCCCGAAGAACCGGGATCTCGCCAAACTCTCGGAGACCGTCTGGAGGAACCTCCGTCGGGAACGCATCAGCCAGGCGCTGCTGCCTGCCAGACCCGACCAGCCCCCGCGCGCCATTCCCGAGCGGATCGGGGAGCCCAGCCCCATCCGGCACGTGGTCTACGTCATCAAGGAGAACCGGACCTATGACCAGGTGTTTGGCGACATCCCCGGCGCCAACGGGGACCCGAGCCTCTGCATCTTTGGCGAGCGGATCACCCCGAACCAGCACCGGATGGCCCGGGAATTCGTACTCCTCGACAACACCTACTGCGCCGGGATCCTGAGTGCCGACGGACACCAGTGGAGCACCACGGCGTTCAGCACCGACTACATGGAGAAGTCCTTCGCGGGATTCCCACGGAGCTATCCGGACGGGATGGGTGAGGACGAGAACGACGCGCTCGCCTACTCCCCGGCGGGATTCATCTGGGACAGCGCCCTACGCCACGGGATTTCGATCCGCAACTATGGCGAGTTCATGGCTCCTGCCGTGCGATGGCTCGATTCAAAGCGGAAGGGTTCCCCAGACTTCACAGCCTGCTACCGGAGCTGGAAGGGCTCCGCCAACGAGGTGCTCTTCGCGAGCTATCCAATGATCGAGACCATCCAGAAGTTCTCGCCGACCAACTATGTGGGCTGGGAGATGTCGGTGCCGGACCAGCATCGGGCGGACTTCATCATCCGCGAGCTCGAGGAATTCACCCGGAAGGGGGAATTCCCCCAGCTGACGATCATCTGTCTGCCCAACGACCACACCAGCGGCACGAGCCGGGGGACGCCGACACCAGCGGCATGCGTCGCGGACAACGACCTCGCCTTCGGACGCATCGTAGAGGCGCTGAGCCATTCCCCGTTCTGGAAGCACATGGCGATCCTGGGGATCGAGGACGATCCGCAGGCCGGATGGGATCACGTCAGCGGCTATCGGACCACGGCCTACGTTGTAAGTCCCTACGCCAAACGCGGCGCCGTGGTGAGCACCCAATACAACACCACTAGCCTGCTCCGAACGATCGGGCAGATCCTCGGGATGAAGCCCATGAACCAGTTCGACGCCAGCGCCCTTCCCATGTGGGACGCCTTCACGGACACCCCGGACTTCACCCCGTTCTCGGCGTTGCCCACCCAGATCCCGCTCGACCAGATGAACCCGGATCCGAAGGCGTTGACCGACCCAGTTCTCAGGGCGGATGCGATCGCGTCGGGCCGGATGAACTTCAGGGAGGTCGACCGGGCGCCGGAGGACGAGCTCAACCGCATCCTCTGGAGATCAATGAAGGGGACACGGGAACCCTACCCCGAGTGGGCCATCAGCGCCGATGCAGAGGAGGAGGAGGAGGAAGAAGAAGAGCGCTGAGGTCATGGCCTGCGGCCGGCACCCACGTGCTACTCGAGATTTCAGGCTCCCGCCTCGTTTTCCTGGAGAAGCCAGATCAGGACGTTCTTGTAGTCGGGGGACTCGCAGCTCTTCAGGGTGACGAGGTTGTGCACCCGTCCATCCTGTTCGATGCGCACCACGTCCACATGGTTTCCTTGGTCGTTCGTGATGCCCAACAGCACGTTGCGTTCCGCCAGCGACTGCAGGTCGTAGCGCCCGTCTGCGCCCTGCGAGGCCACCGCACTGCAGGTTTCCCTGAGGACGAGGCGGGCGTGCATCTGGGACTTCACCGACAGGCTTTCGAGGAACTGGGCCAGGTTGAGCCCAGGGGAGAACACGGGAACGATCAGGAGGGCCACCTCCGAGAGAAGGATGAACGACAGCTCCTTGCCCCCAGCCGTGCCGAGGATGTAGCAGACACCGGACTCAAGCGGGACGGGAACGCCATGCCGGGCGACGAATGCGGAAGCCGTCTGGATGTCCTTCACCTTCTCGGCGAGAGCCGCGATATCGGCTACCGAGGAGACACGCGCCAGGATCGCCTCATCCGACTGAGCCGAGGGAAGATCCCAGGACTTGATGAACCGATGAGTCATGTCGACACATCGGGCCGCATAGCGGATGGAAATGCCCTCAGCCAGGCTGTTGACGAAGCTGACCACCACGGGAGTCCCCGAATCACCGAGCAGATCCGAGGGCTTCTCGACGGCACCCGTGCGCATCTCGATTGAGAGCGAGGCCTCAGCCGGGAGGATCCGGAGCGCCTCGCCCTGCTTGATCCTGGCGATGCCGCTTTGACCGGGGGGCACGCGTTGGATGAGACGACCCACCCGCATATAGATCACCTCGGCATGGGATTTGGCCCCGAGCCCGAGAATGACCTGGAAGGAATCGCCACCAAGGGTGGTCCCCTCCACCGCCAACAACTCCTCAAGACGGACATGGTTCTGAATCTCCTGCCACTCCAGCTTGCCCTTTTGAACCACCATCCTGTCCAAAGACGGCTGTGAGCCGGAGGAGTCGACCAAAGGCCTCTTCGAGGCATCCCGCTTGTCGTGCTTCAGGACCAGCAGGGCAATGCCCACCCCAATTCCAACCACCAGGCAGCCAGCAATCACATAGATCAGCATGACACCTCCCCGATTTGGGGTTTGAGGAGCGGAGAATCGGTCGACAGCCACAAAGGAAGGCCAGGGCCAGATTCCGTCGGATCAGCATGGGGCGGATTGGATCTCATGAGGGTGGTGGCGCCCACGCCAAGTAGAGAAACCCGCTCTGGATGTGAGGATTGCCACAACCGAACGGGTAAAGGCGAGGGAATGGGATTCAGTATTCTCTTTGCGGCCGAAGGGTGTCGAGCCTCCAGGTGGGTCCAACTGGCGGAGGCGACCTGGCTCGGCACGGGCAACAAAAAGGGCGGAGGACCGATCCTCCGCCCTGATGCACTTGCCGGACTGTTTGGGTAGCTCAGTCGAAGGCGTGTCCGGCACAGCACAGCACGTTGCGAAGCTTGTGCCGGACGAGTTCCTTGACGGCCTTGCGGGCAGGAGCCAGGTACTTCCGGGGATCAAACTCCTTCGGCTTGGTCGCGAAGACCTCGCGGATTGCGGCCGTCATGGCCAGACGGAGATCGGTATCGATGTTAACCTTGGTACAACCGGTACGACGGGCCACTTCGATGTCGGCCTCGGGCACGCCAGCGGTCTCCTCACCCAGGTCCCCCCCGAACTGGTTGATCTTCTGGGCGAGCTCCTTGGGCACCGACGAGGCTCCGTGCAGAACGAGAGGATAGTCTCCAAGGCCGGCATCCATCAGGGCCTTCTTGATGGCCTTGAGACGCTCAAGATCGAGATGCTGCTCACCCTTGAACTTGTAGGCTCCGTGGCTGTTTCCGATGGCAACGGCGAGCGAGTCGACACCCGACTGCCTGACGAATTCAACGGCCTCGTCGGGATGCGTGTAGGCCCCACCCTTGGAATAGCTGCCACCTTCCTCGCCATCGTCATGCTGGGCGCCGACCAGCATGCCCAGCTCGCCCTCGACGACGCAGTTGTACTTGTGGGCGTAGTCCACGACCTTGCGGCAGATCTCGACGTTCTTCTCGAATGGATCATGCGAGGCGTCGATCATGACGCTGGTGAACCCCTCGTCGATGCACTGCTTGCAGAGCTCGAAGCTGTCACCGTGGTCGAGGTGCACCGCGATGGGTATCGTACTGAGGCTGACCGCGGCCTCGATCAGTTTCTTGAGGTACACCGGATGGGCATAGTCCCGGGCACCCTTGGAGATCTGGAGCATCACCGGAGCCTTTTCCTCCTCGCAGGCCTCGATGATCGCCTGCAGGAGCTCCATGTTGTTCACGTTGAAGGCGCCGAGGGCGTACTTGCCCTTGAGGGCCTTAGCGAACAGGTCTGTGGTGTGTGTCAGTGGCATAGTTCAACGATGCGTTGGAGTGCGATGGCCATCGGTGGACGGCCAAGCGCCGAAGTTAGGGAGCCCCCTGTTCAGAGGAAACAGGTTTTTTGGCGCCCACTATCCACCGAAAGGTCACCCCCTGCCGGCCCAACCGACGGATGCAATCATCCCTCCTGCATTCCACCCACCGGAGGAGCCGCCTACCCTCGATGGAATCCACGCACCCAGACACGCCGGATTTCCCCAGAAATTGGGCGAGGGAATCGAAATCCTGAACAGCGCCCAAGGGCTTCAGAACCCGCTGCAAACAATTGCCCCCTAGCGATCGACCGGGGCATCGACCCACCGACTCGATGGCGAACCTCAGACGCCTGAGAGACACTCTCCATCGATGCCAGGATCGTGCTCGTAACGACCCCGATCCAGGCACCCGACGCAGCGCCCCGACGGAGAGCCGGCGGATCCACATCAGGGACGGAGAACGGGCTCGGATTCCCTGGGAAAGTGGAGTGAGCCGTCGCATTCGCCGCGGGATGTCACGGCAGAACCACCCCACTGTGAAGCGGCACCTGTGCCGAACGCGGTCCGACAACACCGACTCCTCGGCACGAAGACGTCGGAGAACGGTCTTGGCAACCGACTGAAGCCGGACGGGGACGTGGTCCAGCAGAGCCTGGTGGACCTGGCAGTCTCGTATCCGGGAAAGGGCATGAAGAAGAGATCTGAGCCTCCTGCGGGCCCTGGGCGGCGACTCGCTCGGGGCCAGCGCGACGAGCCAGTCCGACCAGACCCCGAGCCGACGGGTCACAACCCGAAGTTCATGGACGGACTCCAGTGAGCTTCGGCGACGACAGCGGTGGAGCAGCTTTTTGAACCGCTGAAGATCCCGTTGCACTGCAGCGTGGACAGCTTCCCACCAACGGAGAAATCGGAGGGTCGGCGCAAGGTCCCTAGCCTGCGGGATCTCGTGGGCGCTGCAGTGTGCCGGGGCGGCCACAACAACTCGGGGCCGCAACCGGCGTGAGGGAAGTTTTCGGGGATTCGCCACGGTTCAGTACCGCGACGGTCCGCCAGAGGGATTTCTCCTTCCTTCGAACCCATCGCGCCGGGCAATCCCACGCCCCTCGGACTATCGGCACTGGGCCTGGTGGCGCAAGGCGTGGTCGACAAGGACGAGCGCCGTCATCGACTCCACCATTGGGACAGCGCGGGGCAAGACACAGGGGTCGTGACGCCCGCGCCCCTTCAGCGTGGCATTCTGACCGCCGGCATCGACGGTATCCTGCTCATGCATCACGGTGGCGACCGGCTTGAACGCCACCCGGAAGTAGAGGGTCTCCCCGTTCGAGATGCCCCCTTGGACCCCCCCGCTGCGGTTGGTGACGGTCCGGACGCGACCATCGACGCTCCGGAACGGATCGTTGTGCTCCGTACCCTTGAGGCCAACGGCGTCAAAGCCACTCCCGATGTCGAATCCTTTGGTGGCTGGTAGCGACAGCATCGCCTTGGCGAGATCCGCCTCAAGGCGGTCGAACACTGGGGATCCCCAGCCCACAGGGACCCCACGGGCGATACCAGTGACGATTCCGCCGACGCTATCCCCCTCGCCCCTCACGGTCTCGATGAGACGAATCATCTCGTCGGCGACCTGGGCGTCGGGACACCGGACGATATTGGACTCGATCTGACCGGAAGTGACCCGCTCGATGTCGATCTGTGCCCGGATGTGCTTCACCTGTGTCACCGCAGCCAGAACCTCCACGCCCCAGCGGTCCCGAAGCAGCTTCCTAGCGATGGCACCCGCGGCCACCCTCCCGATCGTCTCCCGCGCACTGCTGCGCCCCCCCCCGGGCCATGCCCGGATGCCATACTTGGTCTGGTAGGTGTAATCCGCATGGGACGGCCGGAAGGTCGTTGCCATCTCGGAGTAGGCCTCGGGCCGGTAATCCTCGTTCTTCACCCACATCGAGATGGGGGTGCCAAGGGTTTTCCCCTCGAAGGTCCCGCTCAGGATCTGGACCGTGTCGGATTCCTTCCGGGGCGTGGTGATCCTCGATTGGCCGGGACGCCTACGGTCGAGGTCCGGCTGGATATCCGCCTCGGTCAATGCCAGCAGCGGAGGGCAACCATCGACGACGACCCCGACGCCGCCACCGTGGGATTCACCCCAGGTTGTTATACGGAACAGCTGTCCAAAGACGTTGCCCATGTCCCCGGGATCCTGAGTGAAACGCCGTCGGGGAAAAAGCCGGAATCAACCCTCCGCGGCGCGAGTGGGTCATCGGCCGGACGACCGGGATCCGGCTCTGAGACGGTGGGCGGCCTGGCGAATACCAAAGACCCATCCCATAGCACCAAGGACCCCTGCCCCCACAATCCACGCGGGAGACGAGGGCACACCCGTCCACCACAGGGCTCCGGCACTGATCGCCGGACCTCCGCCCAAACCAAGGCCGATCAGGGCCTCATGGAATCCACCCTGCTCGGCATGGGATTCGGTCCGGTCCATCGAGTAGTATAGGGAGGAGTAGTAGAGAAGGGCGGAAGCCCAGCCAAAACCCACCTGGGCCACCACCAAACCCCAGACGGTCGGTGCGACCATGGTTCCGACAAAACCGAGAAACAGGAACAGGAAGCCACAGAGAAACCAGTCGAAGCGATAGTGCCATCCATCCCACCACCAGAGCTTGAGGAAAGCGAGGGCCCGGACATAGAACCACGCCGAGAGCACCAGGCCAGCCTCGGCGACCGAGAGCCCAAGCCTCGAGGCGATTCCAGGGGCCATCACCACGATGGTGTTGATGGCCATGTAGTTGAATGGGTTTGCGATCCATGCGAGACGGACAAAATACCCCGGCTGATCCTGGTGGTCCTCGTGGCGATCGTGCCCCCGGGCCAGGGGAAGGGAGGCAATCCATCGGGCACGCTGGCGCTCGAGCGGCCAGGTGGCTACCCACTGGATCCCGTGGATGCCAAGGGGCAGCCAATAGAGGCTCGTCGGACCCAGCCTTTCGAAGATCCACCCCCCGGTCGACAGCCCCACGGCCGCCATCGTGGCCCAGACGACGTTGTAGAGTCCAACCCGGTCCGGCAGTCGCTTCGGATCCTCATGCTCGCTGACTAGGGCCTCCAGGATCGGCCATGTGAAACACAGGGCCACGGTCCAAATCCCCAGGCAGATCAGCTGTCCCCATTGGGTCGGCAGGACCCATCCCACCACCAGCGCGATGGACATCCCGCCAAAGCCAATCCGCAGGGATGGGAAAAGCCCGTGTCGCTGGCCAAGGCGACCCGCCTGCCATGAGGCGATGCCATAGACAAAGCCATGAACGGCTCCAACGACGAGATTGTTGAGGTTACTGAAGCCGTAGTCCTCCCGAAGCAGGAACATCAGGAAGTTGACATAGTAGGCCGTGGCGAAGGAGTTGGATCCCTCGAGCACAAAGACGGGGAGTCGGGAACGCGACACGCGGACGAACGGGACGCCCCTCGAAACCCCTCCGTCAACGGTTTTGTCCGGCACCAAGGGGCGTGGCCCAGGAACCTCCAGTCGGGATCCCACTCGGATTGAATCTCCTCCGCTCGTGATACGAGCCCTCGGCACGGTGCCTGCGACCCCGATTGCATTCAGATTTTGGATACACCGGATACAGGCTTGTTTCTCTCCGCTGTGAATGGCCCGAAGGCTGCGACTCCCGATTTGAGAAAGGGGTAACCCCCCAGAACACATCGTTATGAACATTCATCTTAGCAAACCACTCGTAGCGGCGATTGTTGCCGTCGCCGGAAGCGTCCTGCCGGCCTTCGCAGGAATCACCCAGGTCACCAGCCCCTCCAACCTGTTGGCCAACAGCACCGTCTCGATCGGATCCCTCGGATCGAGCGGCACCATCGTCGGAAGCGGATCCTCCGCCGCGACGTCCTCAGGAACGAGCGTGACGTTCACCTCCAGCACCTCCCTGTACAGCATGGAGCAGGGCGTGAACTGGTCAGGCAACTTCTCTGCAGGTGACGACCTTCTCTACTCTTGGGGCAACACCTCCATCACCATCAATCCCAGCGAGCTCGTGCAGGGCGCGGGCCTCCAGATCCAGTCCGGGACTCTCGGCACCTACTACGCTCAGCTCTCGGCCATTGACTCCTCCGGCAACACGCTGGGTTCAGTCACCGGCAGTGGGACGTCGACGACGGCAGGCGATGGTTCCGCCTTGTACCTGGGCCTCCTCAGCAACGCTTACGACATCGACAAGCTCGTGGTGCAGTTGCTGTCGCCGACTCCCAAGCTCGGGAAATTCTCAATTGGCAACATCGGACTCGTCGAAGGCGCCTACAGCGTCGCTGCCTCCAGTTCGTCGGGCGGAGGAGTGAATAGTCCGGCAAGTCCGGCACCGGAGTCGACCAGCGCCGGATTCCTTGGAGGAGTTTCAATGGTAATCCTCGGAATGTGGAAGCGAGCCCGCAGCCGCAAGGACTGAACACAAGCAGGCCACCTGGCGGATCCCGGGCACATTCGTGACCCGGGACCGCCTCGACCGATTCCAAAACCAATCCCTATCGATGGCCCACATGACACGCGCCCTCAAGGAATGGGCCATCGTTGTGGACGCTCTCGGGAGAGGCGACCAGATCCTGGTGCTCCGGAGCGGGGGCATCTCCGAGAAGAACCGTCACTTCCGGATCGACCGTAGGGATTTCCTCCTGTTTCCAACCCATCACCACCAGCATCGGGACGGTGTGACCGAGCACATCCATTCCCGGTTCGATGCGCTCCACCCGACCCTGGACGGAGGACAGCAGGTGCGGCTTGAATATGTCGCCTCTGCTGCTGGCTGGTGGAAAGTCTCCTCATTCGAGGAGGTCCGTCAGCTGAGGGACCAGCACATCTGGCGCGAGGAAGCCGTCGCTCGCCGCTTCAACTCAGGGCATGACGAGGGACTCTATGTCCTCGCACTGAGGGTCTCCAGACTTCCAAAGCCGACCGAGGTGCCGCTCGAGGACGCCCTCGGAGGCTGCCGATCCTGGCTCGACCTTTCCGCAACCATCCCGACACGGGGTGCGCGTCCCGTGCTTTCCGACGGAGCTTTCGCCCGGCGCATGGCGGAGCTTATACGACGCTTCGAGCCCGTCGGAACCCGAGTCATCGCCTAGGAGCCAAAGGGTTCATCGATTCCGATCCTGTCCTGCACCCACACCCCGAGTGCCAACTCTCCAGTTGTCCGTCGGGTCGCCCCCCTTCATCCTGATCCCCAGATGAGCACCATGACCGGCCCGGTCTATGTCGTCCGGGACAACATCGACACCGACCAGATCATCCCTGCGCAGTACCTCAACCTCGTGCCCACCATCGCCGAGGAATACGAGAAGCTCGGCAGCTACGCTCTGTGTGGTCTGCCTGATTCCCTCTACCCCGATCGTTTTGTGCCTGAGGGCAAGCTCGACACCGTCTACCCGATTGTCATCGCCGGGCGGAATTTTGGCTGCGGCAGCTCCCGGGAGCATGCCCCCATCGCCATGGGTTCGGCCGATTGCCGTTGCGTCGTGGCTGAGAGCTTTGCACGGATCTTCTTTCGGAACTGCGTCGCCACCGGGGAGCTCTACCCCATCGAATGCGGGGAACGCCTCTGCGACCTCTTTAAGACCGGGGATGTGGCCACGGTCGACATCGATTCCAATACCGTCCGCCACCACGGCACGGGAAAGGTCTACTCCCTGAAACCGCTCGGAGAGGTCCGCCCCGTCATTGATGCGGGTGGAATCTTCGAGTACGCGCGTGCGACCGGGATGATGTCTGCCTGATCGGCCTCCGTGGGCTCCCAGCCGTCCATGTGGGGTCGGAGGGCGTTCACATTGGTTGAATTGCTGGTGGTCTGCGCGGTGATCGCGATTCTCGCCGCACTGCTGATTCCCACTGTGGGACGCGCCAAGGAGGCCGGGAAGGCTGCCCAGTGCCAATCCAATCTCCGCCAGCTCCTCCTCGTCACCCAGCTGTATTGGGATGATCATGGAAGGACATTCTCCGAGCGTACGATCCGTACCAACGGGGGCTGGCGCTACTGGTTCGGGTGGTTGGGCGATGGGACCGAGGGCGCCCGCGCCTTCAGGCCCGAGGAGGGGGTCCTCTGGCCCTACCTCCGGGGACACGGCATCGAGCGCTGCCCGTCACTGAATCGCAACCGGGCCTATTTTAAGGCCAAGACCTTGGAGGCCGCCCACGGATATGCCTACAATCTGATCCTGGGCCCCCGGGGGACTCCCGGACTCGCCCCCACCAGCTTCAGGAGTCCGTCCGGGCTCGCCGTCTTCACCGACGGAGGCCAGATCAACGACTTCCTCGCTCCGGCAACCCCTGAGCGTCCCATGCTCGAGGAGTTCTACTTCTTCGATACCAATCGGCTCAGCGCCACGGTGCATTTCCGCCATGGCCACCGCGCCCAGTCGGCCTTTGCCGACGGACATGTCGCCCAGGTGCGACCCGCCCCGGACAGCGAGGATCGCCGGCTTCCTCCGGAACTCTGCGGACGCCTCCCAGACGACCTGATCCTGCCCTGATGGGGTCAGGCGTTGCGGAGCAGGAAGCGGTCGATCGCCTCCCGGTGGGGAGCGGAATCCATGGCACCCCGACATTGGACGGAAAGCGCCGCCGCTGCCTGGCCGAAGCACACCGCCTCGGTCAACCCCCTGCCCTCGGACCACGCCACGGCGAATGCGCCGTTGAAGACATCCCCGGCGGCGACGGTGTCCACGGCACGGACACGGAAACCAGGCACCATGGAATGGATTCCACCGCCCGAGACGAACACTCCGGCCGACCCCAACGTGATCAACACACATGCAGGACCCTGGTCCCTGAGCTTCTGCGCGGCCCGCGCTGCCGACCTGGGTGAAGTGATCCGAACCCCGGACAACAGGGAAGCCTCGGCCTCATTGGGGGTCAGGCAGGTGATCCGACGGAGGATCGAGGGGTCCAGACTCCGGGCCGGTGCGGGATTCAAGAGGACAGGAACCCGGTGACGTTCCGCCAATCGGACCGTTTCCTGGACTGCCGCATCCGAGACCTCGAGTTGGATCAGCACCACATCGGCCTTCCTAAAGGCATCCTCGGCACGGCGCACCTCAGCGGTTCCGAGTCGAGCATTGGCCCCCGGGGAGACTGCGATGGCATTCTGTCCGGACGTCTCCACCAGGATCAGTGCGGATCCCGACCGGGCTTTGGGATCCCGGCCGAGATACCGAACCCCCAAGCCTTCCCCGCGACATCGCCGGGAAAGCTGTGCCCCGAAGTCATCCGATCCGATCCGACCCACGAACTCGACTCGTCCTCCTGACCGGGAGGCCGCCACTGCCTGGTTGGCGCCCTTGCCACCGGGAAAAATCTCGAGCCCCTCCGCCATGCGGGTCTCGCCTGCCGCGGGAAGACGATCCAGACGAGCCACCAGATCCATGTTGGCGCTGCCCACGACCACCACCCTCGGACCCGATCGCCTTCCACCGTGCCGTGTCGTGAGGCCCATACGACATCCTCGTCACGCAAGGATCTCCGACAGCACCTCGCCATGCACATCGGTCAGCCGGCGCTCGATGCCGTTGTGATAGAAGGTAAGCCGCTCGTGATCCAATCCCATGAGCTGAAGGATGGTGGCGTGGAAATCGTAGACCGTCGTCACCTTCTCCACGGCGCGATACCCGAACTCATCCGTCGAACCGTAGCTGAACGGAGCGCGAACCCCTGCGCCGGCAAACCAGCCCGTGAACCCGCTGGGGTTGTGGTCCCGTCCGCTGGCACCCGCCTGGAAGGTCGGCATCCGACCAAACTCCGTGCACCAGACCACCAGGGTGTTCTCAAGGAGACCCCGCTGCTTCAGATCAATGATCAGGGCCGCCGTCGGCTGGTCGAAGATCTCGCCATGCACCGTGTACTGGTCCTTCAGGACCTTGTGCCCGTCCCAGTTGCTCGTGCCTTCACCGCCCACCTGATAGGCACCGTTGAACAGCTGCACGAACCGGACGCCCTGTTCAATGAGCCGTCGGGCCAGGATGCAGTTCCGGGCATAGCCCGCCTTGATGTCTTGGGTCCGATCGCCCTTGGCATCGGCTCCGTAGAGGCGAAGGACATGTTCGGGTTCGGTGGACAGATCGCAGACCTCCGGAACGGACAGCTGCATCCGTGCCGCGAGCTCATAGCTGGAGATCCGGGCGGCCAGTTCGGTGTCGCCAGGATACCCCTCGAGTTGGTGACGATTGATCTTCGCGATGAACTCCCGAGTGGCCCTGTCCGTGCCAAGATCGATCCGGGACGGTCGCGCCAGATTGCGCAGGGGCTTGGTCGCATTGAAGTCGGTCCCCTGGAATGCCGCGGGCAGAAAGCCAGGGTTCCAGCAGTTCCCACTGGTCTGGGGCGCTCCCCGGGGATCCGGGATGGCGACATAGGCCGGGAGATTCTCATTGGCGCTGCCCAGCGCGTAGGTCGTCCACGCGCCGAGGCTCGGAAAGCCATCCAGCGTGAACCCCGTGTTCATGAAGTTCTCCCCGGGACCATGTGTATTGGTTTTGCCGGTGAGGGAATGAACGAAGCAGAGATCATCCGCCAACGCCCCCACCCTGGGAACCAGGTCGGAGATCATCTTTCCGCTCTGGCCACGAGGACGGAACTCCCACGGACTCCGGTTCAGCGCGCCCTGCGCACCCTGGAAGGTCACAAGCTTCTCGCCACCCGGCATCGGCTGCCCGTGACGGCGGATCAGCTCCGGCTTGTAGTCGAAGGTGTCGACCTGGCTGCAGGCACCCGCACAGAAGATCATGAGAACCTGCTGCGCCTTCGGACGGAAATGCGTTGCCCGGACGGCATTCGGATTGGCTGGGTCGATGGACGGCCGAATCGGTGACTTGGAACTCACACCCGCGGCGAGGAGCCCATCACGATTGAGAAGCTGGCTGAGGGCCATGCCGCTGAGGGCGGTCGCGCTGTGTCCGAGGAACGCCCGTCGGTTCAGCAAGGGATGGGGTCGCTCGGGAAGTTCCATGAGCTAGAAGACGAACAGGAATTCACTGGTGTTGAACAGAGCTCGACACAGGGCTGGCAGTCCCGACTGGTTCACCAAGACCAACGAGGCCTCCTGCTCGAGACGATCCGGCACCCGCCCGTAGGCATGACGGAATGCCAGGTCCACTTGGCGGACTGGCTCGTGTCCCGCCTCGATGCGAAGACGCTCCGCAAGCAGGTCCGCCTGCTGCAGGACGAAGGTGCTGTTGAACAGGTTGAGGGCCTGGAGCGGCGTGTTGGAACGCGTCCTCCGGGAAATCACCTGGTTTCCACTAGGACAGTCGAAGGATCCGAATACGGAATCCTGCTCCTGGCGGATCCGCGCCAGGTAGACCATCCGACGGAACTCCGGCTGGCCGAAGGACTCCTTGGGGAAGTACCGGTAGACATTGTCCTCCTCGACGATCTGCAGGTGGAACCCCGGTCCCCCCATGCGGAGATCGAGTGCACCCGAGGCGGCAAGGATACTGTCCCGGATCGCCTCGGCTTCGAGTCGCCTCGGTGGGAACCGCCACAGGAGCCGAGCTCCCGCATCGGCCCGCAACCCGTCGTCACGCGGTGACGACGACTGCTGGAACGCCCGGCTCAGGAGGATCTGCCGCTGGAGCCGCTTGATCGACCAGCCATTGCGGACGAAGTCATCCGCCAGCCAGTCCAGGAGTTCCGGGTGGGTGGGTCGTCCCCCATTCGCACCAAAGTCGCTCGGGGTATCCACCAACCCGGTTCCGAACAGGTAGTGCCACACACGGTTGATCAGGACCCGGGCGACCAGTGGGTTACCAGGACGCGTCAGCCACTCTGCCAGACGGAGCCGTCGCGCCCGCTCAGGGGCATCCGCCTTCAACCCAAGGCTGCCCAAGACCGCAACGGCATCCGGACCCACGATCTCCCGGGGCTGGAGCGGCTCCCCGCGATAGAGACGGTGGACATTCGTGGGCTGGCTGAAGGTCCCCAGCCAGACCGATGGACCGGAGGTTAGCTGCCGGATCCGATCCTGCCCCCCCTGCACGACCTCCAGCAGGCCACGGGCGCGGATCTGATCTTCCGGCGAAAGCCGAGTGATGAAGGCGTTGGGATCCTCGCTGACCAAAGGCTTCCGATCGGCCGATGAGGCCAGTGGCTTCCATACATCGCGGTCCTGGGATCCCTCGATCACGTAGTCCGTGGCGATGCGATCCTTGAACTGCCCGCCCCGATCCCGGCTCCACACGATACGCTGGATCCTCTGCGGGGTGGAGAACTCAAGCTTCACCCATCCCCTGCCCGGCGTGTCGGAAATCCAGCTGTGCTGGTTGCCTGGATGCCCATCGTTCAGGTGTTCGAGCTTGTGGATGGCATACCCAGGCAGGGTGCCCGAGGCGCTGACACGCACACCCGGGCCAGCCAATGCGACATTTGTCCCCCGCGTATCGAAGATCTCGAGCTCGTCGATGCCGGGCTCACTGCTCGAGGACGAAGCAAGGATCTGGAACCGAACCCCCATCACCTCCTGGGCCGGGAACTCCTCCACGTTGAGCTCGGCACTGACCGGAGGTCGGGTCGACTTCGTGGATACAGCCCTCTCCTGACGGGCGCGCAGAGCGTCGATCTCCTTGCGAGCCGAGGCTACCTCACTCCGGATTCGGACCAACTCCATCTCCTGTTCAGGCGTCAGCGAAACCGGGAGGGTACGATCGCCAAAACCAACCCCAGCGAACACCGCCTGAAGGGCGTAGTAGTCCTTCTGCGAGACGGGGTCGAACTTGTGGTCATGACACCGGGCGCATCCAAGGGTCAGCCCCAGGAACGCCGTACCCGTGGTGTTGATGATGTCCGCCAGCTCGTCCTGACGCTGCATCAGCGTCAGGTTGATGTCGGGGCTCTTCACCAGGTCGAAGGCCCCGGCGACGAGAAAGCCCGTGCCCAGATCCATTCCCAGGGCGTCCCCGGCGATCTGTTCCCGGACAAACCGGTCGTACGGGACATCCTCGTTGAAACAGCGGATGACATAGTCCCGGTAGGGATAGGCCGTCTTCCGCTCCCGGTTGGTCTCAAACCCATTGGAATCGGCATAGCGAACCACATCGAGCCAATGACGACCCCACCGTTCGCCATACCGCGGATTCGAAAGGATCCGGTCCACCAGCAGTTCCACCGCGCGGGGACGTGGATCCCGGACGAAGGCCTCCACCTCGCTGTCGCTGGGTGGCAGTCCCAGCACCACCTGATACATCCGCCGGATCAGAACCCGGCGTTCTGCCGGCGGATTCATCGCCAACCGGGCCTCACCAAGGGAACTGAGGAGGAAGGCATCGACCGGCGTGGAGGGTTCGGGGAGGTCGACCGAGGTCCTTGGCACCGCAGGTTGGATCACGGGTCTGAGAGCCCAGTGTTGGTGCACCTCCTCGCCCGGCCAGACGGCCCCCTGATCGATCCAGGCCCGGACCAGGGCCATTTCTGAAGGCGTGAGACGCTCCCCCTTGGGCGGCATCTGGAGGTCGGGGATCTGCCCGGCAACCGCCCGGAGCAGGACACTGTCAGCACCTTTTCCCAGCACCACGGCAGGTCCATGGTTCTCGCCACCCTTTAGGAGAAAGGAGCGCGACTCCAGCCGAAGTCCGCCGCGCTGCTTGTCGGCTCCGTGGCACTCCAGACACCGGGCCTGGAAGATCGGTCGGATGTCGCGCTCGAAATCCACCGGACGGTCGACCGCGGACGGAAGGTCCCCCGCGTGGGATAGGATGACGCTGGTCGCCAACGCTCCAAGGCCGATGGATCGGAGGAGCTGCCCCATCACCTTTCGGATGGGCCAGTCGTTGGACGGTGTCGGTTTCATCCGGTTTGGACGGGAGCCCGCTGAAATGCCTGCTGGGGGATCCGTGACAGAAACTGGTGAAAAACAGAGCGTTCGTCCACGGCGACGTTCACTCCGAACTCGGTGAAGGGTCGTCCCTCCAAACGGCAAACCTAGCCGAGCCCCACCGAGGCAAAGCGGTTGCGGACCTCCCGGAAGTGGAAGTCAGGCGAGCAGAGGCGCTCCAGCTCACCGGGCTGGAAGTGGCGGGCCACCTCGGCGTCGGAGAGAAGCTGTCGAAGGAAGTCCGCATCGTCGCGACCGGCATGCTTCACCTCCCAGGTCTTCATCGCATTACGCTGGACCAGCTCGTAGGCCTGCTCACGGGTCAACCCCTTCCGGATCAGGGCCAGCAACACAGTCTGGGAGTTCCACATACCGAGGCTAAGCCCCAGGTTCTTCTTCATGTTCTCCGGATACACGAGGAGCCCGTTCATCAGACGAAGGAGCAGACCCAGCATGTAGTCGAGGAGCGTGCAGGAGTCCGGGAAGATGATGCGCTCGACGCTCGAATGGCTGATGTCGCGCTCATGCCAAAGCGCCACGTTCTCAAGGGCCGCAACCGCATTGCCCCGCAGCACCCGAGCGAGACCGGTCAACCGCTCCCATGTGATGGGGTTCCGCTTGTGCGGCATTGCGCTGCTGCCCTTCTGGCCCTTGGTGAAGGGTTCCTCGGCCTCCAGGACCTCGGTCCTCTGGAGGTGCCGGAACTCGACCGCCCATCGCTCGAGACTCGCACCGGTGAGCGCAAGGACGTTCATGAACTCAGCATGGATGTCCCGCTGGATGACCTGGGTCGCCAAGGGTGTCGGCTTCAGCCCAAGCCGCTCGCAGACGCGGGATTCGACGACACTCGACAGGTGGGCGCTGGTGCCCACAGCCCCGCTCAGCTTGCCCACGGCCACCGAGGCCCGGGCCTGACGCAACCGCTGGAGGGCACGACCCAATTCGTCATACATGAGCGCCAGCTTTAGGCCGAAGGTCGTCGGCTCCGCATGGATGCCATGGCTCCTGCCGATGCAGGGGGTGAACTGATGCTCCTTCGCCCGGACCGCGATCGCCTCACGAACCGCCTCGACATCGCGAATCAGCAGGTCGGCACTCTGCGTGAGCTGTACGCCGAAGGCTGTGTCGACGATGTCGCTGGAGGTCAGACCGAAATGGAGCCATCGGGAGGCGGGATCGTTGATCTTCTCCGTCACCGCGGTCGTGAAGCCGATGACGTCATGGTTCAGCGTCTTCTCGAGCTCTTTCTGTCGTTCCACCAAACCCTTGAGATCGTCGAACCAGAGCTTCGCACCCGCCTCGAGCTTCGAGTGGTCTGCAGCCGGGACGACGCCCTCATCCACCAAGGCCTCGCTCGCCAGAAGCTCGATCTGCAGCCAAATCCTTAGCTTGTTCTCGTCGGTCCAGATCGCCCGCATCTCGGGCCGTGAATAGCGCGGAATCACGGGCCGACGATGACGGCGGCCGCGGAGGGATTGAAGCCGGAAAGCAGTGGATCGCTTCGCGGGGGTCCAGAGCCGATTCCGAACCGGGACCCGGTCAGATCTGGTAGTCGACAGCAACAAACCGCTCCCGCTTCGGCATCACCCGAACCTTGATGTCCTCCATCAGGACAAGGCTCTCGGGGGGGATGCTGTGCATCAAGAATACGTTGGCCCCAACGGTGGAACCGGCCCCGATGACAGTATCGCCACCGACGATGGTGGCGTTGGCATAGATCGTCACCCGATCCTCCAGTGTTGGATGCCGCTTCTGTCCTCTCAGCGCCTGTCCCGCAGCGAGAGACCGGGCCACCAGGCCAACCCCCTGGTAGAGCTTCACATGATTGCCAATCTCGGCGGTCTCTCCGATGACCGTGCCAGTGCAGTGATCGACGAAGAAATGGGATCCGATCCGCGCCCCGGGATGGATGTCCATGCCAGTCCGGCTGTGGGCCCACTCGCTCATGATGCGAGGCAAAAGGGGTGCATTCCGTCCGTGGAGCTCATGCGCAAGACGATGGACCGTGATCGCCTCGATGAAGGGATAAGCAAGGATGACCTCCTCACGATTCCGGGCCGCAGGGTCACCTTGGAAGGCCGCCTCGACATCGGTCTGCAACGTCTCCCGGACCTGGGGGAGCTGACGCAGGAACTCCGACACCAGGGAGTGGGCCGCCCTGCGGGCATCCTTGGCTTTCTCACCCGACGCACCGAAAGACTGGAAGGCCTTGTCGAGCTCGTCCTCCAGGCGCCCCGCAACCGAGTCGAGCAGGAGAGCGGTCTCGGCAGGCAACTCCGACGAATGGATGATCCGATCGTCGAAGAACCCTGGGAAGACGAGTCGAAGCAAGTCCTTGGTGATGTCTTCGACGCGCGCCCGCGACGGGAGGTTCACACCGTCCAGGTGGTTGATTCCCCCGTGGCGACGGTAGCTTCCCAGCAGGGCCTGGGTCATTTCGGTGACCGGATAGTTCACAACGTGAGGTTCGAGGTCTGGCCCGGAGGTCGAGGTCGGAAAGGCCTCCTAGGCGGGATCGCCCAGACCGGCGAGCTCCCCCGTGCTGTCAGCCCATGTACGTGTCGGCACACCCATCCGGTTCAGCAGGGCGAGATGCAGGTTCGCCATCGGGTGATCCTTCTCGAAGGACAGGTGACGCCCGGGACGGAGGGTTCCACCGCCCCTTCCCGCGAGAACCAAGGGCAGGTTGTGGGGACTGTGGGCATTTCCATCGCTCATGCCGGCCCCGAACAGGACCATCGAGTTGTCGAGGACGTTCCCATCACCCTCGCCATAGGACTTCAGCCTGCCGAGGAAGTAGGCCATCTGTTCGACATGCCATTGGTTGATCCTCTGGTAGCGCGCCTTCTTGTCGGCCTTGTTCTCGTGATGGCTGTTCTCGTGGTGGGATCCGAGCCCGGCCTCGAGGAACGAGAAGTTACGGCCGCTCACGGAGTTGCCGAACATGAACGTCCCGACTCGCGTGGAGTCGGTCCAGAACGCCAGCGCCAGGATGTCCAGCATCAGCCGAACCTGTTCGGCGTGGTTGTCCCGCCGCTCACTGACCCGGGCTGGGTCGTGATAGAGATCAACCGCACTGCCCAGCCGGTCGATCTCGGCCCGGACCAACGGGTCCTCAAGGTTCTCGTCCCGCTTGCGTCGACGGTCGAATTCGATGCGCCGCTCGACTGCACGGACGCTCTCGAAATACTCATTGAGCTTCTGCCGATCCGCCTCGCCCACCCGCTTCCTCAGACGCCGCGCCTCCTCGGCCACGAGATCCAGGACACTCTGATCATCCCCGAAACGGGCGGTTCGGCCCCCTGCACCAGATCGGAACACCCGATCGAAGGCGAGCTTCGGATTGATCTCCTTCGCCACCGGAGTGGTCGGCGTGCTGTAGGCGATGTGGGCTCCGTACAACCGGGTGAATCCGACATTCACATCCACTCCGGTCGAGGGAGGTTCGATGCCCAGTTCCAAGGATGGCAACGGCGTGAGGTTGCCCACCTTGCGGGCCATCGCCTGATCGACCGACAGATTGCCGGCGCATAAATTACTCCCGGTGGTCCGGGTGATGGCGGTGCCCGTCAGCCAGGCCCCGGTCTTGACGTAATGCCCATCCCCGAACTTGGCGGCCTGGTTCCAGAGGTTACTCAGGACCAGGATGTCGTCCTTGCACCCTCTCAACGGGGACAGGGTGGGAGACAGCTCGAAGTCCTTCCCCAGCCCCTTCGGTGTCCAGGAGTCCATGAGGGCACCATTCGCCATGTACAGAGCGGCGAAGCGGACGGGCCTTCCGGTCCCGGGCCCTGCCAGGGATTTTTCCGGAAGGGTCCCCATGGCTTCCAGCCAAGGCAGGGCCATTGAGACACCCAGCCCCTTGAGAGCGGCACGGCGCGAGAGTTGGACCGGTTTCATGACACTCCAGGCAGTCTCAGCGCGGCAGGACCCATTCGCAAGCAGAGTCCCCATCACCCATCACCGACATCTCAGGAGGACAGGTTCTCGAGGCTGGAAAGGACCTGCCGCTCCTTCGCCTGCCAGTCCAGGAGTCGCTGCCGGTGCTCCTCGAGGACCTTGGCCGGGACCTTCTCGGTGAACGCGGGATTCGACAGCTTGGCCTCCACCTTGGCGATCTCCGCACGGACCTTCTCGAGTTCCTTGCCCAGGCGGACCTTCTCGGCTGCCACATCGACCAACCCCTCCAGAGGCAGAAACAGTTCACCGAGGGGATTGGCGGCCATTGGGGTTCCCTTGGGCGGTGCAAACCCCGGTGTCACCTCGAGCGTCTCGGCGTTGAGCAGCAGACGGATTACCTCAGCCTCGGCCGCCGGGAGTTCCCCAGAAGGGCGCAGCACGAACTTCACCCGTTTAGCAGGATCGATCTTGCAGTCCCGACGCAACCCGCGGCCCAACGTGATGAGATCGTACTTGGCCTGCGCCACCCGGTCGGCGGTTTCATCCAGACCGAAGTAGTCCCGCTCCTCCGTCGTGAACGGCTTGGGCCAGGAGGCCGACAGTAGGGTCTTGCCTCCCTGATCCTCCGGAAGGTCCTGATGGAATCCCATACCGTGCCAGAGTTCCTCGCTGATGAAGGGGAGAAACGGATGGAACAGCCGAAGCAACGATCCGAGGACCAGATCCATCACGGCGAGCTTGTTAGCTGCCAAGGCCTCCTGCTGCGCGGTTCGGATGACGCCCTCCGGCCGGACAAGGGCCGCCTTGGAGGCTTCCACATACCAGTCGCAATACTCGCTCCAGAAAAACCGGTAGAGCGTGGCCGTGGCATCGCTGAACTTGTAGTCGGCGAAAGCCTGGGTGACCTCCCGTACCGCCTGGTCCAGCCGGATCAGGATCCACCGGTCATCGCTGGTCAGCAGGTCCGGATGAATCTCTCCCTCCAAGGCTCCACCCTGCATCTGACGGAATCGACAGGCGTTCCAAAGCTTGTTGCAGAAGTTGCGGCCCAGCTCGACCGACTGTTCGTCGAACAGCACATCCTGTCCCAGTGGCGCCGCCCGCATCACCCCGAACCGGAGGGCGTCGGCGCCATATTTGGCGATGAGGTCCAGCGGGTCGGGAGAGTTACCAAGGGACTTCGACATCTTGCGCCCCTGTTTGTCCCGGATGATACCCGTGAAATAGACGTTCCGGAACGGCATGTCCCCGCAGTACTCGTATCCCGCCATGATCATGCGGGCCACCCAGAAGAAGATGATGTCCGGGCCCGTCACCAGGTCGGTCGTCGGATAGAACGCCCGGAGGACAGGATTCTGGGCATCCACCGATCGATCCCCCGTCCACCCCATGGTGGCAAAAGGCCAGAGCCACGAGCTGAACCACGTATCCAACACATCGGGATCCTGTTCCCAGTTCGCGGCATCGGCCGGCGGCTCTACATCCACATGGATCTCGGTGCCGCCCTTCCGATACCAGACCGGGATGCGGTGGCCCCACCAGAGCTGACGGCTGATGCACCAGTCCTGGATCCCGTTGAGCCAGTGGTCATAGACCTTGGCCCAGCGGTCCGGGAAGAACCGGAGGTTCCCTTCCGCCACGCAGGCCTTAGCCTCCTGAACGCTGGGGTACTTCAAGAACCACTGTTCGCTCAGGCGGGGTTCGATGGGTACGTCCGCCCGCTCGCTGAAGCCGACATTGTTGGAATAGGGCTCCACCGTCGCGAGGGCCCCGGCAGCCTCGAGGATCTCTGCCGCCTTCTTGCGCCCCACGAAACGGTCCAGGCCCGAGAGCTCCGGCCCGGCCTCGGCCGTCAGCCTGCCGTCCGGCGTGAGGAGGTCGATGACGGGTAACCCATGGCGTAGGCCGATTTCGTAATCGGCCTTGTCGTGGGCCGGGGTGACCTTCAGGACTCCTGTGCCGAACTCGAAGTCAACATGTTCGTCGGCAATGATCGGGATCCGGCGCAGCTCCTTGGGGGTTTCGACCGGCAAGGCCCGATAGACATGGCAGCCGATCAGATGCTGATAGCGGGGATCCCTCGGGTTCACCGCAACAGCCGTGTCGGCAGGGATGGTCTCGGGGCGGGTGGTTGCAATCGTCAGGAAAGTCCCAGGCTTCTCGGCGACCTCGACACGAAAGTGGTACATGGAGCCCTTCTGCTCCTTCATGATCACCTCCTCGTCCGAGAGGGCGGTCAGCGAAGCCGGACACCAGTTGACCATGCGCTTACCCCGGTAGATCAGACCTTTCCGGTGCAGGTCGACGAACACCTTCTGGACGCACCGGGAGTATTCCGGATCCATCGTGAACCGGGTACGGCTCCAGTCGCACGAGGCCCCTAGGGCCCGGAGTTGCTGGAGGATGATGCCGCCGTACTTCTCCTTCCACTCCCAGATCCGCGCCACAAGAGCCTCGCGACCAAGATCGTCCCGATGGCGAATTTCCCCGGCCTTCTTGAGGGTCTTCTCGACAACGTTCTGGGTGGCAATGCCGGCGTGGTCCGTCCCCGGCAGCCAGAGGACTTCCTTGCCGTCCATGCGCGCCTTGCGGGCCAGGATATCCTGGATCGTGTTGTTGAGCACATGGCCCAGAGTCAGCACCCCTGTGACGTTCGGAGGCGGAATGACAATCGAGTGGGCGGGACGCCTTTCAGAAACACGCCCGGGATCGGCTGTAAAACAGCCCTGGTCCAACCAGAACTGGTACCACTTTGCCTCAACGGACTGCGGCTCATAGGCCTTGGGGATCTCGATCATGGCGCGAAGCACGACCCTAGCCGGCTCGGGCCCGGCGGGGCAACTGGGAGCCTGCCTGTGATATGTCCTTCTCATCCCACGTTCCGCCTGAAACGATTTCTCCGTCACGTTCCCATGAACTCCCCTTCCCTTCGCCTCGCCCTGTCCGCGGCATGCCTCCTGGCCTGCGCCCCATCCACCCTCCGGGCCCATGACGTCCAACCGCCCGACTCCAAGGGCGTCCATGCGCAGCCCCCGGAGGTCAAGCCGGTCGCCCTTCCCTACCACATCGAGCGCACCGGCCCAGTGACCGCACCGAAGTCCGGGTCCCTAAAACCCGGCACCAAGGTGACTGGCCAAGGCTTCTGGACCTTCGCGGATGCCCCCGGACTCGTTCCCATCCCAGCCGAAGCGGCTCCTCACGTCGCCGGCGCCCACGGTACGGTGATGTTCGACCCCGCAAAGGATACCGTGTACTGGGGCCTTCGGGGCGTTGGCTTTGTCGCCTTTAGCAACGGCCTGACAAAATCATGGGTCGTTCAAGGCCATCCCGCCCTTGCCAAAGGAAACATCCACGGGGCCGACCTTCTCCAACGCTCCGGCAAGACACCTTTGGTCGTCGCTGCCGACAACGAGGAGGGGCAGGTCCATGTCACAGACGGCACGTTCCAGAAGGTCGAGAGCCTCGGCATCCCGCCCTTCCCGCAGTACGCCGACCGGAAGGGTTTCGCCCCGACCGACGCCGCCTTCGTGAACAGGAACGAGCTCTGGGTCACCGATGGCTACGGAAAAGCGTACTTCATGCCGGCGACACTTGCTCCGCTCGCCTATGGCAAGGATATCTACGGCGGCAAGTCGATGTCCGAAACCCCCCATGGGATTACGTACGACCGCGCTCACGGAACTCTCCTCATCTCCGCACGGGCCGAGGGACGTATCATCACCTGGGACCTCAAGAAGAAGATCTTCCAAGCCATCGATGGCCTTCCATCCGGAAGCACCGTGTGTGACGTCGACATCTGGGGTGACTATGTCGTGGCTCCCTGTCTGCATGATCACGACAAGACCAAGGCCGGTCCGATCTTCATCGTGAACCTGAAGAAGAAGGCAATCGTTGCCACGCTCCGCCCGAAGGATGATCTCGGCATTGCTGGCGCCCAGAGCATCCACGGCGCCTGCTGGTACTTCACCGGCAAGGGCAAATCCCGGGAGGTCTACATCGTGCACACCCCGTGGAATCCAGGTGGCATAGGCGCTCTCAAGCTGGTCGGGCCGATCGAGTAGTGGCGGCCACCTCATCCGTCCATCACCGTTCCTTGCTGGGAACCTCCTTCGGACGACGGTCGCGGAGATAGGTGTGGCATCCGACACAGCTCCGCGTCAGCTCCTGATAGGACCGGAGGACAGCCTCAGTGTCCTTCGCCAAGGCCGCCTCACTCAAGGATTCGGAGGCGATCCGGAACCGTGTCGTGAACAACTCGTAGTCAGGGGTCTGGAGGGCTGCCCAACCCCGTTGGGCACTCAGGGTGGTCAACGCCGCTGCATGGGTGTGGATCGACCCGAAATCCGCGAGGGCAATCCCCGCCAGAACCTTCTGTGACGCGGCCAGCTTGGCGCGCATCACCGCGTCCGTGCCAGGGTCCGGTCCGGCCTGGCCCCTGGATCCCAACATCACTCCCAAAAGTGCCGTCCCGAGGACGAGCCCGATCGTCGTTCTCCAGCTGAATCCATCGCTCTTCATGCCCGGGAGCTTGGATCTCAACTTCGCCCACCGCTCTCCTCGCTTTGGGTAAAACAGCCCTCTTTTTGGTAGGGATCTATCGGCACCCAACCACGAACGCTTCAAAAACGTCACGGAATCCCACGTTGCAGGGAGGCTCCGATCTGGAATCTTTCCAGAGGTCGAGGTCCGGGTGGGCACCGACCTGCGGCGGGTGCCGGCGGTGTCTTTCCGTGTGTCATCCCGGCACCCGCCGCTACCCCTTCAATATCCTCCCTGTCCGAGGGTCCCAGTCTTCGATTCCTTCGAAAGGGTCGTCGAGGCTTCCCGCCGCCGGAATTCATCCATCATGGCTGCAGTGGCCGTCGCGCCACAGCGGGACGCCCCCAGCTCATGGACCCGGATCAATCCGTCGAGGTCGCGCACGCCCCCGGCGGCCTTGACCGCGACCTTGGAGGATACACTGGACCGCATCAGCGCCAGATCCTCAACCGTGGCTCCCTTGTAGCCGTAGGCCCCATCGGATTGCTTCACGAACCCGTATCCCGTCGAGGTCTTCACCCAATCGGCACCGGCCCGTTCACTGATCTCGCAGAGACGCCGCTTGAGGGAATTCCCATCAAGGCCTCCTCCCCCCTGGGACAGGAAGTCGTTCTCAAGGATGACCTTGACCCTGGCCCCGTGCCGATGGGCCTCGAGACAAACGATGCGAATTTCCTCCTCGACGTAGTCCCAGTCCCCACTGAGGGCCTTGCCAATGTTGAGGACCATGTCGATCTCCTGCGCCCCATCCCGGCAGGCCAATTCCGTCTCGTGACGCTTCGATTCCGTTGTGGAGCTCCCATGGGGAAACCCGATCACGGCACCAACGAGCACTCCGCTGCCCTTCAACCACTCCACTGCCTGGCGGACCGCGTAGGGCTTGATGCAGACGGAGGCCACCCCATACCGGGCGGCCAACCGGCATCCCTCTTCCAGTTCTCGATCGGTAAGCGTTGGATGCAGCAGCGAATGATCGATCATCTTCGCCAGCGTTTCGTAGGACAGTTCCATGATGTCCAGACACTGGGGTAAAGGAACTCAACCGTCCACGGTGCCCAAACCCGCCGCCCGCGTTCACTTCTCCATGGGTTCAGAATCTCAGGGTGAGCTGGAGATAGGTGAAGCTGCTCACGGGAGCAGGGCCGGTATTGGCAACGAAACTGCCAGGCAGGAACAACGCATAGACCGCCTCGGCTTCCAGCCACCGGAAGAAGGTGTAGGAAAACCGCATGTCGATCTCCTGGCCGACAAAATCCCCATCCTGACCGGTAGGATCACCCCGGAGTCCACGCACCCAGCGGGCCCTGCTGCTCTCCAGCCAGATCGTCCGGTAGATGAGTTCCGCGCGGATCCGACTTGTGGGCTGGACGCTGAAGCGCACGGACGGGTTGATGAGGTTGTTCCAGATGAAATAGCCCGTGTATCCGTAGAACGCGAAGGTGGCCCCATAGAGGGGATCGAAACTCTGGGTGGTCCCATCACCGGGCGCCTGATCTCCGCTGGCTGCATTGACCCAGAGGCCAACACGGGGGGTCCAGGCTGTCTCCCACGTGTACCCAATTTCCCCATGCATGGCCCAGGCAGCAACGGAGTCGCTGCCACGCACCCCCAATTGCCCCGCCACACTGAGGTCGTAGTCCCAGTGGGAGTGATCCCATTGCCCAAAGGCATGGACGCCAAACGTATGCTGGTTGTCACTCAGGCTCACACCCGGGCCCGGGGTGCGATCCGTGAGCAGCCAGAAGGGTTCCACCTGGATCCCCGGTGACCCACGACGCCAATACCCGGTCACACCGAAGAGCAGGGAATTATTGCTGGAGCGGTCAAACCCGTCCGCATCCCGGGTGACTGGTCGCAGGGCAAAGGCGTCCAATTCCCAAGGCCCCTTGTCAGCTCCCAGCCGGAGGCGGACGCCATCGAACGAATTGATCACATTGCGGAACCGGTTCCGCGCGATGAGCCGACGGTCGACCGCATCGAACGTCATCCGACCCACCATCGCAGTGAGAGGCTGACCGTCGACCACATTCTTCAAGTGGAGATCCACACGAGCCTGGAGCAGATCCGTGGAGTTCATGTCGGTCGGGACCACTGCCCGATCCGAGACGGCCCTCTGGCTATCCTGGAACTCCACAGCCAATCGGACCGGATCGATCACATTCTGAACACCCACGTAGACGAGGGTCCGGGAGAAGAACGCATCATCACTGACCAGTGTGGGCGTCCGGTAGTCATTCTCCCTCAGTTCGTAGCGGAGGCGCGAATCCACACCCGCATCCAGCCAGCTGAGCCGCTCTCCACCAGCCCAGCCATAGTCCCGAGCGGCCTGATGCCAGAGGCGAGAATATTCCGGGCGGTCCGAGACCCGATTCGCGGCCACGGCTCGGGCTGCGACCGCGGGCAGACTCTCCGATTCCGATGACGCCGCGGAAAGCGGTCCGATGAGGGCGAGAGTAACCCCGGATACTGGGATGAACCTAGAGAGCATCGAGGTTTCCAATCGGTCCGAAATTCAACCTAGACCCCCTTCAAGGCGAAGACGGTCATCGGATCCGGAGACCCAGAAATCCGTGGGGGAGGATGTCGACCTGTCCTCCCGACCGCCGAGCCCACCCCTCAAGCCAGGAACGGTGTCCCTCATGAGTCATCACATAGGCGTCGCCCTGACGATGCCCCATCCACTGTTCTGCGTTTGTGACCGGAACAACCTGCGGGGGCCACGTGGACGCCCGACGGAGCTTGTAGAGAGCGTAGTTGCTGGTGAGTTCATCCCCATCCTCCGTGATCAGAACCCCGGTCCGACGCAGGTAGAATGGAAGGCCATTGGGGAAGCACTGATAGAAGACGAGCTGCGTTTCAGGATTCAGCCGGGGCATTCCAGCCGCGACCGCCTGGGCCGACTTCTGGTCGAAAACACGATGGAAGACACCCCCGCCCAGAAGGATCAGAAGGACAGGGAACAAGGCGAAGCCGGCGATGTACCCGATCACCCATCGGCGGGTCAGCCCAACCGTCAGAACACCACCCACTGCCATCAAGAGGATCAGCAGCTGCGGAACGAATGGTGCAAATTCGGAGGCGTCGAACTTCTTAATCCGCAGAGTCGACGGGAGAATTCCCGACTGGGGAGCTGCCACTATGACGGCTGCCATCAAGATAAGGACAACCCCCAACAGAGCCCAAGCCGCTCCACGAAGCGCCTCGCAGGACCGACTCCTGGGATTCATGAGTGCGCGGTCGAGCACCTGACCCACCAGGATACCGAAGGGAACCGAAACACTGAGGATGTATCCGGGCAGCTTGGATTGGGACAGCGAGAAGAATCCAAGGACTACTACACCCCACAGAAGCAGGAGGCGATTCAGCGGACTGAGGCGGTGATGCTGGTGCGCGACCGTGTAGCCCAGCAAAAGGCCTCCCGGCAGAAGGAGGCTCCATGGCAGGAACGTCGCTGGCATCACCAGGGCGTAGTAGTAGGCCGGGCCTTTACGGTGGAATTGACCGGTGGTGAACCGTTTGAAGGATTCCTGGACCAGTCCGTAGTCCGGGAAATCCGGGTGATGCAGAGTCACCCCAAGAAACCACGGGAGCACGACCACCATGTAGACCAGGGCATTCAGGGGATGGAATAGTCGGCCGATGGCGGACCATTGCCTTGAGACGGCATGGAATATCGCGAGAACCAGCAGCGGCAGGATGAGTCCCACCGGGCCCTTGATTAGTGTGGCCACCCCGGCACACCCGGCCGCCAGCATCAATCCTCGACGCCGGCGTTCCGGCGGACCTATCTCCGCAAGGAAACCAGCGAAGATCGCCCCGGAGACGAACAGGCATAGGGACATGTCGAAGATCACGATCCGAGCCTGGCTGATGAAAAGCGGTGTCGTCGTCGTCACCAGCACCGCCAATGCCGCAGATCGAGGACCGTTGAAACGCTGGGTCACCCTCCAGACCATCACCAGCACCGCCACCGCGAAGAGTGCCGACGGCATCCTGGCCCCTACATGGTTGTCTCCAAAAACAGTCAGCGAGAGAGCTACCGTCCGGAAATAGAAGGCCGGCTTGTCGAGGTATGGCAGCTGGTTGTAGGTGGGAACCAGCCACGCTCCCGACTCCTTCATCTCCCGAGCGACCTCGGCATTGCGCCCCTCGTCCGGACTCAGTAGCGGAAGACTCCACATCCGGTGTCCAATCGCGATCAGGGTCGCGATCGAGGCCACCAGAAGCCAACCCCACGCCCAATGCTTGCCGGGAACCCGACGAACCCCATCCATGCCTCAGAGTCCTCCAATAGCACCCGCAAGGGCAATCGGAGAAGCGGAGCGTGTCCTGACTCTTTGAAAATGTCCCCGTGTGAACTCGATAAGAATGTCCCCATGGGGCTGGCGCCGCAGCGCGTCGCGAGCCCATGGAAGGACATCTACGAATGAGTGCGAAGGAGCGCCGCCGATTGGTGGTGCTGAGCGAGTGGCAGGCCGGGCGGCTGAAGTTGGTGGCAGCAGCCGAGGCCATGGGGGTCAGTTACCGTCAGGCCAAGCGGATTGGACGGCGCTACCGGCAACAGGGCGCCGGTGGTCTGGTGCATCGACTACGCGGCCGGCCCGGAGGACGAAGGCGACCCGAGGAGCTCCGGAGGCGGGTGCTGGAGCGATACCGTCAGCGGTATTCGGATTTTGGGCCCACGCTGGCGGCGGAGCATCTGGCGCAGGAGGAGCTGAAGGTGGATCACGAGACGCTACGGCGCTAGCTCAAGGCGGCCAGGTGTCGTGAAGCACGCAAAGGCGTGCCAGGGAGTGGACGCCCCGTGGCCAGCGGCAGAAGCACCGGCAGTGGCGGGAGCGCAAGGCCTGCTTTGGGGAGATGGTGCAGATGGATGGCTCGGAGCACGACTGGTTCGAGGGGCGCCGGGGCCGTGCCGTGGTGATGGTGGCAGTGGACGACGCCACCAACCGGGTGCTGGCGCGCTTCTTCGAGGGCGAGACCACCGCAGCCTGCTACGAGATGATGGAGCTGTGGATCGGGCGATACGGTGTGCCGCGGAGCCTGTATGTGGACCGGGACAGTATCTACCGCTGCGAACGGGCGCCGGACCTGGCGGAGCAGTTGGCCGGGAAGGAAGCGCGGACCCAGTTTGGACGGGCGATGGAGAAACTGGGAGTCGAGTTGATTCTGGCGAACAGTCCCCAAGCCAAGGGCCGGGTGGAGCGGATGAACGGGCTGCTTCAGGATCGGCTGGTGAAGGAACTGCGCCTGGCCGGGATCTGGAGCTGGCCAACGCGTTTCTGGAGGAGACGTTCCTGCCGGCGGTGAACCGGAGGTTTGGGAAGAGGGCCGCGCAACCCGCGGACTTGCATGGGCCGCGGCCGCGCGATCTGGACCGAATCCTGAGTTGGGCGGAGGAGCGGCAGGTGCAGCGCGAGTGGACAGTGGTCTATCAAGGGCGGCGGTTCCAGATTGGCCGGGAACACCAAGGCCTGAACCTTGCCGGCCGGGCCGTGGAAGTGAGGCGGCAGCGGGACGGAAAGATCCGGGTATGGAGACGGGGACGGGAACTGCGCTTTCGGGAGGTGCAGATGGTGGTCCGACCGCCGGATCCAAAGACTGCGCCCTTGGCAGCGCCCCAGTCGAATGCAGCCGCCCGGCCCAGCCGCGGGCATCCGTGGCGGCGTCTTGGTCTCGCGGCGTACCGGCGCCTGAGGGAGCGAGCCTTGGCCCAAGCCGCCGGCCCTGGCCTGTGGCCAATCTCTCTTCAACCCAAACCCACAATCAAAGGGGACATTCTTAAGGAGTTTTGACATCGGAGAAGCGGAGCGGAGGTGTAGAGCGCGGAAGGTGTCAGTCTAGGTCGCCAAGGGTTGACGCATGGCACCCGCGAGACTGGGTTTTTACTCTCATTGATCTCATCCCTAGGCGCCGCTATCGAAGAGCGTGCCCAGGGAAGCCAAATCCGACCGCTCCAGTCGTTGTGAACGCATTGCCCGTCTGCTGGAGTCGACCTATCCAGATGCCCACTGCGAGCTCATCTTTTCGAATCCTCTCGAACTATTAGTGGCCACGATCCTCTCGGCACAGTGTACCGACAAGCAGGTCAACAAGGTGACGGAGGACCTCTTCAAGACGTTCCGTACTCCAGCCGACTACGCGGACGCTGACCCGCAGAGATTTGCGGAGGCCATCCGCCGCATTGGACTTTATAGGAACAAGGCGAAGAACATCCAGGCGGCCTGCCGAAAAATCCTCGCCGATCACGGTGGAAAGGTCCCCTCGACAATTGAGGCCCTGACCGAACTGCCCGGAGTCGGGCGCAAAACAGCCAATGTGGTTCTCGGGAATGCGTTTGGGATCAACGTGGGGGTCGTTGTTGACACTCACGTGGGCCGTCTGGCCCACAGGCTGCGATTGAGCCACGCGAAGGATCCGGTCGGAATCGAATCCGACCTCATGGAACTCGTACCGCGTGAGAGCTGGACCCTCTTCAGTCACTGGCTGATCTGGCACGGGAGACGGTGCTGTCGGGCTCGGAATCCCGAGTGCACAGTCTGCCCAATTCGTGCCCTTTGTCCCTCCGTCGACAAGGTGTGACGGAACGGTCTTGTCCCAGCCCGACGCACCCCACAGCCTCTCCGACATGACAACCGATGAGGCACTCGCCCTTTTCCGCTCCACCGGAGCCCTTCTGGATGGCCACTTCATCCTCAGAAGCGGCCTGCACAGTCGCCAGTTCTTCCAGTGCGCTCTGGCGCTCCAGCAGATGCCGTTGGTGGAACAGTTCGGTGCCGGCTTGGCCGCCAAGGTGCGTCATTTGGGGGCTCAGACGGTGATAGCTCCGGCAATGGGGGGGCTCGTGATTGGTCAGGAGGTAGCCCGACAGCTCAAGACCCGGTTCATCTTCGCGGAAAAGGAGGAAGGTAGACTGGTGCTGCGTCGGGGGTTCAAGATTTCAGAGGGGGAGCCTTGCCTTGTGGTCGAGGATGTCGTGACCAAGGGAGGGCGTGTCCAGGAGACGATCGATATCGTCCGCAGCCAGGGCGGCACGGTTTCCGGTGTGGCCATGGTCGTGGACCGATCCGATGGAACAGTGAACTTAGGGGTGCCCACGTTCAGCCTAATACGGCTCCAAGTGGAGGCATTTGCCCCCGACGCCCTACCCGCAGATCTGGCGGCCATCCCGGCATCCAAGCCGGGCAGCAAATAGCAAGGCTCAGGTTGCCGGAAGGGTTTGGAGGATCCGGTCTAATTGGGCCTCATGGCTCGACAGGCCCCCCTCGGTCCATACCACGAATCGGGCACGTTCCATCTTCACAGAGATGGGCAACTGGGCTGCGTTGCGCGCGTCGATCTGGGTTTGAGACCAACCGCGATCCAACAGGCGGCGACGCTGTGTTGCAGGGGTGCAGGCGATGGTCAGGACATAGGTGAATTCCGATTCGTACTGCCGTTCAAACAGAAGCGGAATCAGGACCACCGCCTTCGATTCACCTTCCTTCTCGTAACGCCGGACTTCATCTCGCCACCGCCGGGCAATGCGGGGGTGAAGGATCGATTCCAGACGTTGCCGAGCCGCTGCATCAGAGAAGACACGGTCGGCGAGTCGCTTGCGATCGATGGCACCGTCAAACGAGAGGATTTCGGTACCGAATGCTTCGACGATTTCGATGAACCCTTCCGAACCCACCCGACTCTCCTCCCTTGCCAGTACGTCCGTGTCTACAACCGGAATACCGCGAGCAGACAACGAGGAACCTGAGGTCGACTTCCCCATCCCGATTCCTCCCGTGATGCCAATCTTGATCATCCGGAAAGCAAACGGCCGCCTCTCGGCGGCCGTCTCGCTAGAATTTCAGGACTACCCTGTAGGCCTTGAACCCATCAACTGGGTCAATCGCCTCACGGACTGACATCCGTTCAGTCGTAGCTGAAGGACTGGTAAGAGTTCTGACAGAGACCCATTTGCCGTTGGCAAGATCCTTGGTGGATTGAATCTCATAGGATTGACCAGGGATTGCATCCCATTGGACCTCGATCTCGCGTGCTGGAGTTCCAACCAGTTTGGTCGATCCGACGGCCACAACATCGAACGGAGACGGATCCGTGGCATTCGGTATGCCATCGCCATCAGAGTCCAGGACAGAGCTGTAGCGTACCCCCTGAGGCACTTCGACGGTACGCCCATCGCCATTGACGACGGATACCAATCCACTTGCGAGAGGCAGATAGACCAACTTCCCACCACCAGGAGTCACGAGACCATCAAGCTTGGCAGGTGTCGTGTTGGTGCTGGTACTGCTGAAATAAAGAGTCATTCCCTGATCAAGGATGAGGCCATCGTCAGTCGGTATAGCATTGGTCAACGTGAACAAGATCCGGGGTCCGAGAACGAGTTTCTCAACATACATGGCATTGGTGGGATCATTGCCGTAAAACCATGCGACTCCACCGGCCTTGACCTCCAACTTGAGCGATCCAAGGGCGAGATTGTTGGTAAAACCGACCGGAGCCTTTCCTACGTCCGAAGCCGGCCAAATGCTGGTGGCTGTGGAATAGGATGGCACATTGATTTCGAGAGTCGTGCCACGCAGATCCGAAACCTTAGGTTTCTCATAAATCCGTGCGCCGTATTGCACAGAAACCAGCGATGGTGTCGCTGAGCCTCCGTCGGTGAGGGATTCGGTAACGACAAGCCCAAACTCGCCGCCAAGCTGGGCAGTCAATCCGGCAAGGTTTGCGTTTGAAGCCCTGAGGACAGCGTTTTTGCCGCCAGTCAGAATACCCCCTTGGCTTACGAAATTCTCGGCGCTGATGCGGATCGCGCCCGCTTCAGCGTACAATTCACCGGCCAATTCGAACCGGCGTGCACCGATGCTCATAGCAGTCGATGCCACAATACCCTCATTCCGGAAGACATCGAGTTTCAGGGATCCAGGCAAGGCCCCTCCCACGTTGACCGTGGATTCAACAGCAACAATTCCAGAAACAGCATTGGTCCAATTCCTCAAGTTGGGGACGTTTGCATCAGTGAGGTTTGTTAACGAACCAAAAAGCAACGGTCCCCGGGTTGTGAGACTTTCGGCTGTCGTGTAGAACTTGCCATCGACATAAATTGGATCTTGAATATCGACGGACTTTGCGCGGAGCACCAAATCATTCATTATCGTGTCTCGTTTGGTATCCAACGAGTTGCGAACCACGGTCACGTGATATATGGCGATAAGTGGCACGGTGTTGGTCGTGGGGGATCCGTTGGGGTCGGTTGGGGGTTCAACGATCTGTGTCTCGGTCGAATTTGTAAACGTCGTCGAGTAAACCGCGAATTGTCCGCCGAACCTCGATGATGAGCCTTTGGCCAAATCACGTATAGCAAGCACTTCATTGGTGGATCCAATATCGTAGCTGAGAACGGGTGCATCGATGATTGCCCCACTTGAGCCCTTAAGATTGTCAGCCCGAATGGTGACAGCACCCTGTCCTTGGATGCGGGCACCGGTGAGGTCCAAATCCTTGGCGTCGATTGACACACGTCCAGCAAGGTTGGTGATTGAGGCCCCTTCAATAGGAGTCGGAGCGAGAAGGTCGTAGATGGTAGTGCCATCCAATTCAGTGGTCTGAACGAATGTGATGTCGTTCACAGACTGGGATGGCAGCCTCACCAGTTCCCCGGCCCAGGTCGCATAGAGATTGGTCGTGATCTGATTGGTCATCGCCAGCCCATTAGTAAGAGTCTTGTCGTGCCAATGGGTGAACAGAAGTGGCGAGAACGAGGAATTTGTCTTAATGCGACCAATTGGCTGAAATGCGACCGTTCCTGGCGGATTGAACACTGGTGGATAGGCCCTGAAGGCAAAAAGATTCGTCGGAGCTTGAGAATTTCTGGTGAGAGCATTCAGCAAGAGCTGCGGCAGAGGTTGCGAGCCGAAGGTGTCGGTGATCACAAACTGGGTTGCGACCGTGTCAGCCCCCTGGCGCACCAAATCGGGCTGAATGGCCGTAAAGCGGACATACGCCGTTTTGGCCGGGAAGTCGACCGGGTTCGGTCCATTTCCCCAACTGACATCCACGACCACATTCGTGTCGTCATTACTCACAAATACGATTTCGATCTGCTTGTTGGTTGCCGAAGGCTGGTTCGTCCAGACGAAGGCAGTTGCGTTGGTAAGAAGAAGTCGGGTTGTAGGAGAGTCTGTGGACTCCGGAGTCACATTGTCTCGAACGGTTCTATCGATATAGAAACGACCAGTGTCCACAACAATGTTGGTCTTCCTAGCCATCGGAACTGCTGTAGCAAAGCTGCTGGGATCGAGCGCGGAATAACCGTACCGCCACCACTGGTCTTGGACATCGGTTTCCGGGGCAAATGATGTTGGGGTAACAATGGATGTCGTTGCCTGGAAACTTAATGGGTCCGGGACGTATCGGGCTGTTCGGAAGGTCGAGAAATCGATAGGAGTTGACCCTATCTTGCTGTGACGGAGGCTAACGTTCTCACCAGCAATCCGAATCTCACCAGCGTAGAATCCCTGAATCGTTCCTCGGTTTATTATATTGGTCGCAGACAGCGAGATCATACCTCCATAAAGGGGAAACAACGCATTGGGGTATCCTTGGCGAGTGATGTTTGCCGCCAGATTGGCAAAACGACCTTCGATCACTGCTCCCTCCAAGTTGATAATTTCTCGTGCTGGGCGGTGGAAGCCTCGATTGTCTATGTATTGAAGATTGAAACCCGGTATGGCGGACATAATGCCATAGTTTTGGTAGTATAATGTGTTCTGCGTTTCATATGGCATCACGGGGTTAAGAATTCCATTGCCAAAGAGGCCGGAGGAATCCTCCCCGATTGTAAAGAGTCCAGAATTCCTAAAGATTTCCGCGTCCACCATCACAGGATTCGGATTCACGCCCTCATTAGAATATACTGGCAGTGTCTGCCCCGAAACCCAAAAGGTGGCACCCAGAGCCAAAAGCGTTGCAAAAATCCTAGTCATCATATCTGTGAAGAAGATGTTCGTGTGAGCTCTCATGGGAACAGCCGGGATTCGAGTTCCTGGAGCTGCACACCTTGAGGATATACGATAGGTGCGTTGGTTGTTCCGTCAAAAGAACCCCAGACAAAACCTTTGATCGCTGCCACTTGATCAGTGTTGCGAATATTTAGATTCCAAGGACCCACTTTGTTGAGAACAACTTGTATTCCAGGTTGCTGGATTCCAGGACCGTCTGCTGGGAATGCGGTGCTCACTCCAGGATTAGCAGCTCTTTCAAATGTTGTTCCGTTTACGGAATAGACATAGGGTTGAGCTGTGTTTGCGGAGGCGCCGATATCGGCAGCGCTAAATAGAATGTCCGGCTGAGTTATAGTCCTTGATGCAACCTGGCCAACGGGCGCTCCATTTGTGCCAATAACGATTTCTGGATAATTGATCGTCACTGGATTCAGGTACTGGCCAAGAAGAGGATCAGTATCGACTCGAACAAAACTGACCTTGCCCGGCCCCTGGCGTCCGCCTACAGCGACAAAGTTTGTCGAGCCTGCCAAAAGCCCCGAGTTGGTGAGGGAGGTGCCACCATAGAACGACCAGGGTGAGTTTGCATTTGATATAGATACAGAAAAACCCGCCCACGACCACGGCGAGACGGTTGATCCAGCACCGGATCCAATAGTTCCAACGGGCGCGGACTGCCAATTCACGTTCTGCGGACGGTACATGTATCGAATTGCCCCAACATCGTCCCTAGTTAGGCCCGTGTAGAAAAGACCGAACCCTGACTGGACCAAGTCAGCAGTTCCATAGACCTGCTGCATTACCCGTGGATCCACCACACCGGACTGGAGACCAGCTGTCGCGATCACGCTTACATTGGGATTTGCCACATCAACCGCAAGTTCCTGACAGTCCCAAGTATCCGGTGCTGTCCCGATTTGGAGAATTTGATATGTGTAAAGGGTGTTATTGACGTAGGAAGTTGGCCTGAATGAAACTGGGTCAAAATTTCTTTGAATGATCGAGTAGATATACTGTTGTGGAGTTGTCCCTTCGATAGGAACCTGTCGGTATATCGTCCAAGCGTACCTCTCAGGGCATGCGAGGCCCATGGCCTGCAGTAGCGTGGAAAGCATGATCGATTTGATATCACGCAGACGCAACTGCTGGGCTACGTAGTTATATCTCGATGCGCTGAGCGGATATTCGGTGAGGTCGGCGCTCATGGCCGAGGTAGACGGAAGATCATTGAGTATTTTCACGGCAGCCTCAACCGCTGCAACACCCTGCGGCCCGAAGTATTCGACAAAACTCGAATCAAACCCGTAGACCAATACTGGACTCCCCCATCGGTATTCCTCCCCAAGGTTCATTGGCCCGCCCAAATCCCCTTCCTCTTGGATTGACGTGAAGGGGCTGCCGTAGTTGAGGGTGGCGGTTTGGTAGGTGGCAAACGGTCCCAGCAACGAGAAAGCCATGGACTTCCCGGTTGCAGCAGCAAACAACGCGACCAGCAATAGACAGTTCAGGAAATTGCGCATGGTTCAGCGGAGAAGGTTGACACGATAGTAGGTATTGCCGGATTGGCTTCCTAGGGGGATGGAATCGATCTCCCCAGAGGCAAAGCGCGCTGTCCCAAGATCCGACCAGTCTTTCAGATTGGCTGAGGATTGAACCTGGTAGAATGCACCAGGGCGGCTGTTCCAAGAAAGCGTGGTTCCCTGAGGTGTCCTATTTAAGGACGTCTTTAGGACGCTGGCGGATGATTTTGGATCCGTTCCAGCCAAGAACTCATCCTTGTCGGATATTCCGTCTCCATCGGTATCAGCGGTTGGAGCTGCCCAGACACTTGGATCGGTTCCGTATGTCTTGATCTGCCAGTCATCGGGCATTCCGTCGAGGTTTCCATCTTCACCCCAAGTTCTCCCACTGGCTGCAGTCGATAGAGGTGATACGCGTCCATCTTGGAGGCGATATGCGAGCCGAAATGCGTGGTTTGAAGCAGGGGCGAGACCCGAGATAGTGTGGCGTCCAGATTTCAGAACTACCGGGACCTCAGATCCATCGACATAGAGCTCATACTGGGTGATCGAGAGTCCCGAGATTTCTGGAAAACTAATGGATAGCCGTGAGGAGGAGGCTGCAAAAACATAAGGAGGTTCAGGGGCCATAAGCACCGGCGCGGATACCGCATATCGCTGTGAGGCGATGTCCATCCCAGCGGAGGATCCCGAAAATGTGCTCCAAACCGTAACGATTCGGCCCTCCCCATCAGAAGCAATGCCGGGGTTTATTTGGTCTCCAGCAGTTTTGGTGTTAACAATGAATTCGTCGTCAAGCGTTTGACCCTCCGAACTTATCCACTGACCAACGATGGACTCTCCGTATCCGTCACCACCCTGACTCCGGTACACGATCATTGCCTCGTCTTGAACAACGGCGATCTTCGGGAAACCTTGGAAACCCAGGCGGCGGGTGTTTACCACGGATGATGGACCATTGGGCACTCCCTTTCGGAAGGTGCGGGAAGCCACATCCCAGACAGCACCCGGGATGGTGTGATCATGTTCGGACCATGCAACGACGTACCCACCGTTGGAGAAAGCGGCTACCGATGGTGTCGCACAAGGCTTGGTACCTGAGTTGACGAGAAACTCATCGCCCTCTGGGGAACCGCTGGCAGAGAGGCGCCTTGCGTAGACGTCGACGGTATTCAGGCCCCTCTGCTGTTCGGAGATCCAGACGGTGACGAACGAGCCATCACGGAGCGCTGCAACGCTCGGGTTCCGTTGGTGGAACTTGGTGAACTCATTGAGACGGACCGCCGCACCGTTGAGTTCACCCTTCGGAGAAAGGAGGCGACCCTCGATTGCGGCGAGATCTCCATCTACTCCGTCTGCTGTCCAAGTGACGAAAATTGATCCGGCCGTGTTGATGGTGACCGCTGCGTCCCGGTGGTCGATCCCCCCGGATGAAATGGCGAACTCATCACCTGCAAATTTACCATCAGCCTTGATGACTCTGCCCATGATGGACTGTTGTCCACGGTGACCACCTTGCCAGACCACAAGCGCTCCACCATCGATCAGCTGGATCACTTGAGCGTTTTCCTGATCTCCCTCCGCCTTCTGGTTGACCCGGAACGAGCTCATCCCAGTCAACTGTCCTGAGAGACGTCGGACACTGATTCCAAATCCCTGTCCGTCTGTGACATTGTCATGCCATGCAATCCATCCTCCGGTCTGCTTGAATGAGATCGAAGGGGCGAGTTGGTCTCCGATCGAAGTTCCCGCCACCTGGTATTGGGAGCCCTCCGGATTGAACCGTGATGAGGCGTGGACGGAGGGGGCCAACCCGATGACCGCTGCAAAAACAAGCGTCCGGAGGGCGGCTCCACATTTCCTTCGTTCAAGAGGTGTCATGCGTTGCGTTTTTTGGAGATCCAATTACGGGATCCTTATTTTCGCGTGGCCGTGCAAGGAGGACATCCTCTCATCACTCAGCCAGGGAGTTTGGGTCCAAGTCAGGATGGAGTGCGGGATGGCGATTTCAGTTATGCCGTTTTATCCGTAACTCTATTATTTTGGCCCCTTTTGATTTGGAACCGTATTTTGATCGAACGGCATCGCATTTGGATCATTCAGACGCCGGCCGGTGGGATCGATGATTGTTGGTGTTACGAATATCAGAAGGTTCCGCTTGTCAGTTGCGTTAGCCTCACTTGTAAACAAACGACCCACAAGCGGCAGGTCACCCAGGACCGGCACCTTGTCGCGGGTTTTTCGGCTGTTTTCGGCGATCAGTCCACCGATCACAACCGTTTGACCATCCCAGACGTTCGCCGAAGTGATCACCGAACGTGCTCGGTAACGGGGCAGAGGGAGCTGCGCCGTGATTGGAACACCGATTGTATTGCCCGCAACGGATTGGGCCTGCGGAACAAACTGGCCCGGGTTATCATATCCGACAAACTCCGTCACAGACGGGATGATGGTCAGCTGGATCGTGACGTCGTCTGAGGAAACAATTGGGAGGACGTCCAATTCAGGTCCAAACGGAATTACTGTGGTCCCGTAGCCGGACTGTGCAGCGACCGCCCCACCACCATTGTTAAATCCGCCTCCAATTCCACCGTTGTTTCCACCGCTCGAGGTCTGACTCAATCCGACACTGGTGACGATCGTACGAACATCAGCCGTTACGATCTGGGCCTGACGTCCGCTGACCGTTGTGACTTTTGGTGCAGACAACATGTCAACGCCGCTCCGCTGTTCCAGAGCCTGGATCGCCACTCGGAACTGAGGCTCGGTCATGATACCCGTCACCGTAGCGAGAGTTGGAATTGTTCCCTCGTTGCGATTTGCATCACTGTAGGTGTTACGCACACCTGCAGTCAGGTACCCATCGTTGCCACTGGGCGGTATTGCGGGTGTTGTGTTCGGGAAAACACCTCCCGGGTTCGCCGTGGAACCGGAGGTTGCAGCACTTCCAAGGGAAGGGGCTGTGCCGGCGGTTGCTCCGATTCGGTTGTTACCCATTGTCCAATTCCCGATCCACCACTGGAAGCCTAATGCCTTGACGTCCTCTTGGGTAACTTCGGCGAACTTGGCTTCGATCTCAACCTGAGGCGGCATCATGTTGAGGACTTGAATCGCCTGTTCGATGATGTCGAGGTCCGACATAGTTGCCCGGACAAAGAGGATACCAGTCCGATCATTGAAGAACACCGCCTTCTGGTCGGAATCTTGATCTTGGCCTCCTCCTAGCCCGCCACCCATTCCCATACCACCCATACCACCACCCATTCCCATCCCCATTCCGCCGCCCATACCACCCATCATTCCTCCCATCATGGTCATCGGAAAATTGACACCACAAGCGATGAAGAAATTCCTCACGAGGGTCTGCACGTTGGCCATCATTTGTTGCGTGGTAACGTAGGATAGTCCCATGCCCATGCCCATACCGCCCATGCCGCCGCCCATGCCGCCGCCCATGCCGCCGCCCATGCCGCCGCCCATGCCGCCGCCCATGCCGCCGCCCATGCCACCCATGCCGCCGCCACCCATGGCCCCCATGACTTTGGGGATCAAGAACATGCTACCACCCATGCCGCCGCCCATGCCACCGCCACCGCCACCCATTCCACCACCACCGCCGCCGCCACCACCACCGGCACCACCACCACCACCACCGGAACCACTGCCAACACCCATGTCCATTCCCATTACGGACTCGAGGCCTTGGATGAATGTATTGGCGTTGACCCTGTAGGTGCGAGTGAATAGAGGCTGACGTTCCTTGCGGCGTTGCGTAAACACGATCGCATAGTCCTCGATTGAGTACTTCAAGGGGCGCTCTGCCACCTTTGCAATCGCGTCGATCGCATCGGCCAACCGGACATTCCGAAGTCCGGGCGAAAGTCGGATGATGACGCTGTTGAGATCAACCGGCTCCTCAGTCGCCTGGGCCACTGGGGCCCCTGTAGTGGGATCCAACTGGGTCTGTCCTAGCTGGGTAGCCGCGGCCTCCACGATTGAAGAATTAATGATAAAATTGATGCCCCGCTTCTCGGGGTCCCTGAGACGGGCTTGCTCATCAAGGTACTTCACGACCTCGCTCAAGGTGACGCCGTCGAATTTGACCTCGTTGAGAACGATCCGGTCGAGCTTGTGCTGAATGGCCTGACGTCCTGTTCCGGTGTAGATCAAGTTGGTCCTAGCGAACGGATTCGCGTCAGGAAGGTTGTTTGTGGGCAGCGACCAAGCCTGTTCCACTTCGAGCAACATCTCCCGTGTCGTCAGTTTCTTTGTCTGGGCCGATCGGCCGAAACGAGCCTGCTGGATCAGCTCGAGATAGTAATTGGCTGTTCTGTTGTCCGGGTTGATCTCCTTTGCCTGTTTGAGGACTTTCTCGGCATCATCCAGCTTGCCGGCCTCGTAGAGAAGTTTGCCGTCCTGAGCGAGCGTCGCTGCCTTGAGCTCCTGTGCCTTGGCAGCCGGAACCTGGGACAGGGCCTCCTCGGAAGGCATCTTGCCGACCAGCTGCGCCATTTCCTTATCGTTTTCAGCCTTGAAGCTCTTCGCTGCGGCGTTGGTGGGGTCGACCTTCAAGGCCCGGGCCACCTGAGTTTGAGCCTCTCGATAGTCCGCTCGCTTTGCAGCGGCTTTGGCGAGCTCAAGTCTTGCACCCGCAAGACCGGTACGTACCTGAACCCGCTCTGCCTCGGCAGCTGCACCGAGCTGGTCGGTCAGCGTCCAAGCATCCTCATACAGTTTGGCGGATCCCGCGAAATCCCGTGCTGCACTTGCGGCCTTTGCGGCCTCAATGGTCTTGCCCAAAAGGATTTGCTTCTCTTGACGCCGGACAGACTCTTCTTCGGCGAGCTGACCCGGTGACTGGGAGAACGCCGGCTGGGCGGCGGCGAGGAGCAGCAACAAGCTGACGATACGGTGCAGTTTCAACATGGTACTTGCGGTTGGAAATCGAGAAGACTCGGTGACAGGCTCGAAGAAATTGATGGAGAGCTGGTTAAGACTATTGCGCAGCCTTGATGGTTGTTCGGGTGCCGTTGGGCGCCGAAACTACAAGCTCCTCTTTCCCGATGGCAACAATCTTGTAGTTTGTGCCGGATAGGGAGAGGGATTCATCCGTCCTTTTTCCAGCGAAATCACGGTTTTCGAATCTCAAGTCCGCGGCATAGCCCATTGCTTTTTCATAGGGTTTGCCCTTGGTGAGTACTACAGTCTCTCCACCGATCAACTGAATGACTACCTCACCAGCTGTGTCCTTCGGCCCTCGAACTTCCTGAAGGCGGAATAAGTTATTCTTGGTCCCCTCAGTGAGTGACGTTGAAACCGCCCGCCGTTCGGAAGCCTTTTTCGAAGCCTGCTGTTCAATGCTAAACTCGTACCGGTAGGGATCGCCAACGCCGGTTGGTCCCACATAGACGAGCTTGAGGTTCAAAGGTTTCGTTTGGACCAATTTCAAGGTGGCCGAGAGATCCTGCCGCGGATCGGGTTTCGGCGATCCATCTGAGCCCCGGATCCATCGGAAAGGATTGAAAACACTGTGCCCGCCGGAAAGCTCAAGAGGCACGGGCCGCTCCAGCTGCCGGACTGCGGCGACTGCGTTCGTCAGATCCACAGGCTGAAGCTGCTTCTTACTGCCGCGCACTCGCGCTTTGAGCTGCTCGTCTAAGGACATCTGAACCTGGCTGACGGCTTGGGTCAGCCAGAAGGCCACGCCAGCAACGACCAGAAGCACGGCACTGAGAACGATCTTCTCGTAGTGCTTTTTGAGGAATTCCATAGGACTGTCTATGAGGGTCCGGTCGAACGTGATTCTGATCAGTTGGAGGGATCAGCCGCGGGAGCTCGGGTCACTTTGGCGGGAACGTCTTGCGGAAGCAGCTTGATGAGTTCGACTCCCATGGTGATTTTTAGGGGTTTCTCCTCAACAACAACTTCGCCTGGGCGGTTTGCGGGTTGTGATTCAACCGGGGCTGCCTGCGCAGCGCCACCGGGCATCATACCGTACCGTCGCATCAAGTTCGGGTCCATTCCGTATGGATTGCGCATACCACCCATTGGGTTGACTGGTTGGGCAGGGGTTGAAGCCTCCAAATTACCGCGCTCCACATTCAAGGATTTGACGACGAATGCATTCGTCGACTGGATGAGCCCATTCAGGACAGAGGCCAGCTCGGGACTGAACCCCTGGAATACAACCTCGTACGGGTACCTCACCGAACCCAACGTCGAGTTGGTCTCAATCTTCTTGCTGCAGATGTTGGGGTTCAAGCCGGTCTCATTGGTGAGCACCTGGGCCCGCTTCAAGGAAACGAGCGAAGGGATCTTTGCATCAAACAGGATCTGGCAGAGAGCCTTCAAATCGCCCAGTTGAACTGTTAGGGGCACCAGGGAATTGGCCGGCAATTGCAGTTGTTTACGGGGATCATCGAAGGTGAATCCGTAGCCGGTCTTGCCGGTAGAGTCAGGAAGCTTTACCCCAGCTCGCTCCGCATCGCGAAGGAGTTCGCTGATCGTGGCTTCCAAGTGAGACTTGAAGCCTGCCGTGTCGAGACCCTCCGGCTTTTGGAGTTCGGTGAAGTGTGAGCGGGCTTGCTTGATGAAATCAGAAACCCGGGTCTCCTCCTCCTTAGCCAGTTTGATATTCGCGGCGTCAGGATAGACCGGACGCTGGATCAGTCCATCGAGCTCTTGGTTCTTGGCCTGAAGTTCCGCGTCAACCGAGTCTGCGTCGGCTTTGGTCCCAAGGAGGTACCACACGCCACCGCCCATGAGCAGGACTGCGACCGCCAAAGCGATCACGAACACCATGTTTTTCTTAACCCACTCCATATCAAAGTTTTATAGGGCGTTTGAGCTTGACCTTGAGCGGGAATGAGAACGACGAAGCGTTGTCGGCCAACTGCTCAAGCGTTCCCGCCAACTGGGTCTCCTTCTCGTCAAACAAAGGACAGGCTTTCATCGCCTTCTCCACGGCATAGGCGATTTCACCGTTGGCCTTGGCGTTGATGTTCACAGCCTTGAGCGTTAGGTTGATGACAGCAATCTCGTTGGTCGAATTCGCAGGCGCCTTCGCCTTAGGTTTAGGCTCACCGCCCTCGCCCCCGCCCTCACCGCCCTCGCCGGCAGGGCCCCTCGGGATGAGTCCGTACCTTCGCGCCAAGATCGGATCCATCCGATAGAAATTCGCTCCACTGCTCTCGGTGCTTTCTTCCTCTTGGGCGGCATCCTTGGTGGGCTCGGTGGACAGCAGGCTATCGATCCAGATTCCCACGGGAACACCAAGCCGGGACCGCGATTCGGCCTCGGTCGATTTGAGGATCACGCCAAACTGGGAGACGATCTGGGACCAGATCAGCCGATCCTCAATCCAACGCCCAGTCTGGGTGGCATCTTCCGTGACCCTCTTCAGGCGACCCTCGGCCGCCTCAAGCTGGGACATCGTCGCCTGGAGAGGCTGAAGCTGTTCATCGATCTTGGAGGATCCCTCACGCCGTACGTCAGCGACCTTTGAATAGAACCATCCGACCGCGAAGACCCCAACAACGGCGGCGTAGGCGGCCGCGATGAGGAAAGGCTTCTTGGAATTGAACTCCTGGCGCGCCAGAGACGCAGCGGGCATCAGGTTCAGCTCCATTGGACACTGGGCCACATTCCTGAGACCTAGACCCACCAATTCACCGAACTGAGGCGCCAGACCCTCCAGCTTGGAAACATCGATCGATGGATCCATCTGGATGTTATTCCTGAACGGATTGAAGAACTCAACCGGAAGGGAAAGCTTTTCCTCGAAGAACTGGGCCGCATAGGGCATCAGCGAGCCGCCACCACAGAGGTAGACCCGGACAGGCGCGCCCCCACCCTGTTGGGTCCGATAGAACTGAATTGTCTGGGCCACCTGAAGGTGAAGCCGAGTCAACACGTTCCGGGCGACCTTGGACACAGCCGCGACTTTCGGGTTGTCCGGCTCCTCATACGCCCCACCGAGGCTGACAAAGCCATCACTCAGCTTGAACTTTTCGGCGTCATCGAAACGGAGCTTACTCTCTGCGGCAAACTCCTGCGTGATTGCGTTGGCACCTACATTGACGCTACGGGCGTAGTATTTGGCACCCTCGAACAGAAGGACGTTGCTGGTTTTAGCGCCAACATCGATCAGGACGCTGCACCCTTCCACATCGCCGTAGTTGTATCGGAAGGCGTTGGCCAAAGCGCCGATGGATGCATCGACAGTCTGCATCCGAAGTCCGGATGCCTCTCCAGAACCAAAGATCTGTTTTTCGACGATATCCGATTTGATGGCCACCAGCAGCACTTCGAGTTCGCCGGCCGGGCTGTTCCCTAGGATCTGGTAGTCCCACGCCGTCTCAGGCAATGGAAACGGAACGTTCTGCTGAGCCTCGTACTGGATGATCTGGCGAACCTTGGAGGTGTCGACGGGAGGCAGCTTGACGAACTTGGAGAAGACCTGGAATCCAGGTGCGCAAAGGTTGACGTCCTTGGATCCAAATCCACCCTCCGATAGCAATTCAGCCAGCGCCTTCTTGATTGCCCCCTCACGGGCAGCGTCCTGGGAACCAGCCAAACCGAGGGCCTTCATCCCATAACGGATCAGCTTCAACCCTCCTCCATCAGATGGGGCCATCTCGGCCACCTTCAGGGTCGCAGCCCCGAAGTCGACCGCCAGAAACGTTTTGGATGCCTTCAGCATGGTGAGGTTGGTTGCGACCAGCGAAAAAAGTCACCCGCAAGCGTTGGCCCGCAGGCAGTCTACGTTGGATAAGCGTCGGGGTACCTATGAAATGCCGCCTGAGGGGTCAAACAGAAAAACCGCGTCAAGGGGGTAAATTTACAGATGTCTTTCTCCAACGCCGCCCAGCAAATCAGCGGCACCTGCGACGCCAAAGAAACATCCGCTCCCGGCCCTCACGGCCCGGGAAGGATCGGGGCACCCAGTGCCGCCGGAGCTCGAAGTGGGGGATAAGCCTCTGGTGGAGCTCTGCCATCGTCACCGCATGAGGCGGACCCACCGGATCGGAGGGCTGCATGTAGTTGATCGCTAGGTAGTGGCCCTCCGGACGAACCGCGGCCGCCACAGCCGAGACATAATCCTCCCGAAAACAAGGAGGGATCGCACACCAGAGGGTGTGTTCAAAGACCCAGTCAAAGCTCCCGAGGCTTCCTGGCGCGGCGAGAAAATCAGAGACGGCAAACCGCGGATTGCCCGCCTGACCATATCTCTGCCGCGCCTGGTCTACCGCCCGGGCCGATAGATCGAGACCGAGAACCTCGGCACCCGTGCGCACCCAAGGAACCGCGTCGTGACCGCGCCCGCATCCCGGGATCAGTACCCGCTCACCGACCAAGGCGGCGTGGTCCGATAGGAAATCGACCAGACCGGGAGCAGGTTGACCCTTGTCCCAATGGGTATCCCCCGAGTTGTAGAGGGCTTCCCAATCCGTGAAGCCACCCTCGAAGGAACCCAGTTTCAGGAGGTGTTCCGGATCCAGACCTTCGAGCGACCGGACAGCCCAAGTCGGCGAGTGTTCCAGAAGCTCCTCTAAAGGATCCCCTCCCGTCGCCACAGCCAGGCTCCGAGCCCCGATCGCCCGAGCACACTCGATGTCAGCTGGAGTATCCCCGATGATGACGATATCCGCTCCGGAGAACCCGGGTCCAAACCGTTCCTTGGCAATCATCAACGCATTGACCGCCAACTGGTTGCGACTCTCGTGGCTCTCTCCGAAAACGCCGAACCTAAGGAGATCCTCCAACCCGTGTGCCCGCAACTTGAGCTGCGCACCCTTGGGAATGTTGCCTGTCAGCACCCCGAGATGCGGGGCGTCCCCGTGTTCTTTCAGAGCCCGAACCAGCTCCCGAACACCGGGACATACCTCCCCGATCTGGTGGCCAAGTCGTTCCTCAAGAAATCCCAGATAACCTGAAAGGAACCGCTCGATTTCAGCCTGCGTGACAGGAATTCCCTGCTCCCGCAGGAACTGACAGACGAGAGATCGATCGGTCCGACCGTGGAACCGCATCGCCTTTGTCGCTCCGGGACGACCGTACAGGCGGTGGACCGTCTCCCCAAACGCCCAGACTCCCGCTCCGCCAGTCCTGACGAGGGTCCCATCGATGTCAAACAGCACGAGCCGTACCTTCATTCGGACACTTTCACGACTCGTCAGGGGGAAGTCGACACGAGACCGGAATCCAAGCCATCGCGCACCAGGTCTCTCGCCATTTCAACCAGAGCACGATCCCGCCTCAGATTCCCAAACCGAAAATCGGGCACGCCACTTTGCTGTCGCCCCACAAGATCTCCGGGTCCCCTGAGCAACAGGTCCGCCTCGGCGATCTCGAATCCATCACTCGTCCGTTCCAGGACCTTCAACCGGGAATCCACCTCGGGATTCCCGCGGCTTGAGATCAGTATGCAGTGGGAAGCGTGCACACCACGACCGATCCGACCCCGGAGCTGATGGAGCTGGGCCAGTCCGAACTGTTCAGCATCCTCGATCACCATCACAGTCGCATTGGGCACATCGACACCCACTTCAACCACCGTGGTGGCCACGAGGAGATCCAGGACCCCGGCTCTGAAGCCGTTCATGACCGTCTCCTTGTGCTCCGCCGGCAGTTGTCCATGCAGCAGACCTACGCGGAAGGGTCTCATTTCCTTCTGAATGCGCTCGAATTCCCCGGTAACCGCCCTGACATCGTCGGATTCCCCAGCCTCGATCCTCGGGTAGACGACATAACCCTGGCGACCCTGCTCGAGCTCCCTTCGGACAAAGGCCCAGACCTTCGGCAAGGCCTCCCGGGTGCGCAGGTACGTCTTGATCCTCCTGCGCCCACCAGGCAACTCGTCGAGCAGGCTTACGTCGAGGTCGCCATAAAGGGTCAGTCCAAGAGTCCTTGGAATAGGCGTTGCCGTCATCACGAGCAGGTGGGGATATGATCCCTTCCTCAAAAGTCGCTCCCTCTGGACAACACCAAACCGATGCTGTTCATCAATAACCACGAGCCCAAGGTCGTGGATTTGAAATCCGTCCTCAATCAATGCATGGGTTCCCACGACCACCGTCGGCCGATTTGCCACGCCAGTCTCCTGGTTCGACTTCCTCGAACCGGTGTGCAGGGAAACCTCGATTCCAAGGGGTGCCAGCCAGCGCCGAAAATTGGCGTGAAGCTGCTCCGCCAGGATTTCCGTCGGCGCCATGACCGCCACCGAGAAACCACTTTCCAGGACCATGATCGACGCCGCAACGGCGACGAAGGTCTTGCCGGAGCCTACGTCCCCCTGCAGCAGGCGGCGCATCGGCACAGACCCACCGAGATCGGATCGAATCTCGGCGAGAACCCGTTGTTGGGCACCCGTTAGCGGAAACCCAATACATGGCAGGAACAGCCTCATCCATCGGTTGTCACCCGAACAAGGCAATGCCTTGGCATTGGCCTCAAGACGTCGACGCCGACGCTGGATGACCAACTGCAGATCCACGAATTCATCGAGAGCAAGCCGCTGGCGGGCCAGGTCGGCCTGCCAGGGCTCGTCCGGGAAATGAAGCTTCTGGATCGCCCCCGAACGTTCCGGGAGGATACGGGACTCGAGGGTCAGCTGATCCCCTCCAAGCTCGACCGCAGGCCAAACCTGCATCTTTGATATCGTGAGCTTGGGATGGGGCTCCACCACGAGATGCGCGAATGCCCCTACCGCCTGCCAGGTGAGATTCCTGAGGATCCGTTGAGTCAGACCTTCCGTGGAGGGATAGACCGGCACCCACCGGTTCACATGGATTGTTTCCTCCTCCCCGGACAGGACCTTCTCGGTCTCCGGATGGTCCATGGTCCGCGGCTTGAGCGCCTTCACTCGGCCACAAACAAGCAGATCGTCGCCGACTGAAAACATCCGTTCGAGGAACGGCAGATTCCACCATCGGCAATGCAACCGGGAGGTCCCATCGTCCACCACCAGCTGGAAGACCGACTTGCCGCTCCGATACCGTGTCACGCCAGAGGTCAGCACACGTCCCCGTACGGTCACCGTCTCCCCAAGCTCCAAGTCCCGGATGCGGGCCACCCGGCGTCGATCCTCGAAACGCCGGGGCATGTGGAACAACAGGTCCCCCACGGAACGGATCCCAAGTCGCTCCAACATCTGGAGACGTTCCACGCCGACCCCCTTGAGAACGGAGACCGGGGACTCCAGCGATGCGCCGGAATCAGGCGAGGCCGGCGTTCCATTCAGGTCCATGGCAGGATTCTGGACTACGCCGACCGGAGCGGCCATGCCTGAACTTGGGGAGCCTTCCCGGCTGGACACGAGCGGACCTTTCAGAACCCGAACTGCCGTCGGAGATACTCCCGGCTCTGCCGTGCGATCACCTCCGGCCCTTCCTCGAAGCGAAACACCTCCACCGAGACCGTTCCGTTGTATCCGACCGAGCGCAGAGCATCGACAATCGGACCGTAGTCGACGTCCCCGAAGCCGGGGCCCTTCAGATTCCTGTCGTTGGCATGAAAATAGGCGAACCGTCCCCGGCACTCGGCAATCACGGCCTCGATCGGCTTCGACTCCGAACACATCGCCTTGACGTCCAGCATGATCTGGAAGGCCCGAGATCCCACGGGTTCCGTGAGGGCGAGCGCCTGGGCGGCGGTGTTCAGAAAATTCGTCTCCGATGGAGCGAGGGGTTCCATACAGATCGTGACGTCAAGTCCCTCCGCGACGCGAATCGCCTCGGCAAACGTCTCGCGGGTCCAGTGGACCGCATCCGCCGGCTGGACGCCCGGCAGGACCTCGCGTCGCTGGGGTGAGCCGAAGATCATCGACCGCCCTCCCAACTCCGCACAGAACTCGACTGCTGCCCGCAGATAGTCGCTCGTCCTGCGGCGGACCCCAGGATCGGGGTGGTTGACGTGAAATCCCTCCGTATGAGCGAGTACCCAATGGATGCCCGAGACCTCGATCCCAGCCCGCCCAGCGGCATCACGGATCCCCCTTCGCCTCGCCCCAGATATCTCCGTCACAAGCGGTCCAAAGGTGAATGGGGCCACCTCGATAGCGTCATAGCCCGCCTGTTTGGAGAAGGCACACACGCGCTCGAAGTCCCAGCCCTGAAAGATCTCGTTGCAGATGGCGAATCGCATGGAACCAACCTAGAACTTGCCGTCAGGAGGTGTCGACTGCCGAGCAGATGGGGCCCAAGGCCTCTTCGGATACGACAACCCCAAGGAGTTTCCGTGGGGCTGTAGGACTCAATTCGCGCTTCCATCAGCTGATGGATCCGGTGGACGGGCCAGTGACACCGAGGAATCCCTGCGGCGCTCCGCGAAGAACGCCTTCAGGATTCCCGCACAATCGTCCTGCCGGACGCCTGCGGTGATCTCACACCGGTGGTTGAGTCCGTGGAACTGCAGCAGATTCAGCGCCCCCCCCGCCGCCCCACCCTTGGGATCGGAGGCTCCAAAGACCACACGCTGGAGCCGACAGTGGACCACGGCACCCGCACACATCGGACAGGGCTCCTTGGTGACATACAGGGTGCAGTCGGTAAGCCGCCAATCACCCACCACGGACTCGGCCATGGTGAGCGCCAGCATCTCGGCGTGCGCCGTGGCATCCTTGAGCAGTTCCACCTGGTTGTAGGCGCGGGCGATGATCCTCCCCTCTCGGACCACGACCGCCCCGACCGGAACCTCACCACGCCGATAGGCCCGCTGTGCCTGCCGCAACGCCTCAGCCATGAAGACGTCGTCGGACTGGGCTCTTTCCTCGGGATTCATGCGTCGGCCTCCTTCCGACTCTCGAGGAGCATCCACGCATCTGGAAGCCCTGGAACACATCTGCAGTGCGCCGCAAAGAACCCGCCGCGGTGCTCCCAAAAAAGGGGCCAGATGCGTTCCCGATCCGTCCGGGGCATGACGATCGAATCCAGCGCGGCCCGCCGATAGAACCTGAACTCACCCTCCCCATGAGGCTTTGGCAGCGCCTTGAGACGAAATCTCAGTTCGAAGAGGAACATGAGCCAGTGGGTGGCTCCCTCATTGCCCTGCTCAGTAACGATCCCGGCCAGTCGAAAGTCCGGTGGATCACAGCGGATGCCGAGTTCCTCCGAGGCCTCCCGAGCGGCACACGAATGCGGCGACTCCCCAAACGCAGCCTCGAGCTTCCCACCTGGAGGCGACCACAGCCCCCGATTCGGCTCCTTTGCCCGCTGCAGAAGCAGAACCTCGTCGGCCTCGTTGAAGCAGTATAGAAGGGTCGCAATGCGATGGGGCAACGGTGTCATGGCATGACAGCCATCCCGGTCAGGGAACGGTCCTGAAGACTTCCTCGCGGCGGGTTGGATCATGGCGGCGACATCGTCCAACCGCGACCTGACCCCTCACTGAAGGAACGAGCAGATGTATTCGCACTGGCCGGAGGACACCGCGATGTCGAAACCCGACTTGGCGGGAACATCAAAGAAACCACCCGCCAGGACCTCCCTGTGGCCGTCCTGGCCATCGAGCTTCACCCGACAGCTTCCAGCGACGATTTCCATGCGCTCCGCTGCCTCGGTCCCAAAGTGGAACTCTCCGGGGAAGATGATCCCGAGGGTCTTTCGGGAACCATCCTGGAAACGGACGGTGTGGCTGACCACCCGACCGTCGAAGTAGACGTTGGCCTTGGTAACCACCGTCACCCCGCTGAATTCTGTCGCATTAGGCATGGCCGAAGGATCGGGGAAAGCCCCGCAGTCATTCAAGCGGCCTCTGCGATACGAAACTGAGCCCGACCCGCGCAGGCTCAGAGTGACACCGTCGCCAGCCAACCCGCGGTGCCGAACTCAGCCCGGAATGCCGGGACGACCGATTCAGCCAAACCCAGATCTCGGAAGAGAGCGAAGGTCGTGGATCCACTACCCGACATCAGTGTCGCCATGGCCCCGTGGTTCCTGAGGAATTCCTGGTGGAGCGCCAGGATCGGATACTTGCGGAGCACCGGGGCCTCCAGCCCGTTGTAGAAACCGGACACGGCGGCCGGAAGGTCACCACGGCCAAGGGCATCCGCCACCGCTGCAGCCCGACCGGGTCGGCCCTCCCGGCACCCCGGAAAATCCGCTAACTCCCGGAAAGCCCATGGCGTCGGAACCCCGAACCCGGGGTGGAATAGGAACAGCGCAGTCCCGGATAGGACCCCGAATCGTCCGAGCGGCTGGATCCGCTCCCCCCGCCCCGTGGCGAGGGCGGGATGGGGCTGGAGGAAAAAATTGACGTCTGATCCCAACCCGGCGGCGATTTCGTCGAGCCGGTCCGGAGACAGCGGTGCACCGAAGACCTCGTTCAGCCCCAGTAGAGTCACGGCAGCATTGGCGCTTCCGGCCCCGAGGCCGGCCGCCAACGGCAGGCGCTTCTTGAGATGGATGCCAACACCTTCCCGAACACCAGAGGCTTCCACCCAGCGGAGTGCGGCGCGCATCACCAAGTTCGATCCATCGACCGGAAGTTCCGGGTGGGAGCAGGTGAGGCGGATCCCCTCGCCTCCTCGCACGAACGACAATTCATCGTGGAGTGGAACCGGTAAGAAGAGCGTCTCCAGGTCGTGGAACCCGTCCTGACGCCGTCCAAGGATGTTCAGGACCAGATTGACCTTGCAGGGAGAACTCCGAGTGATGGGCATAAAAAAACGCGCCAACCCCGGGTTGGCGCGCAAAGTGGAATTTTAGGATCAGTCCTCCGTCGGATTGAAGGACGTCGATCCGAGTCCTGACAGGAAGGCACCACCACCGTCCACACCGACATAACGGTCGGTGGAGACACCCAGATTGCTGGACATCTCCGGAACCACGCTGTCAGGGAAGACGGGCTCGCTCGGCATGATCAAGGGCTCTGACGGGATCGGGAAAGTGGCGATATCAAACGCCCCTGCCACGGTGCGCTGCACGGTGCGCGTTACCCCATGCACGTAACCGTAGCTGCGGGCAACCACCGGGCCGTCTGCCAGATAGGTCTGCTCGGTCGAGCGTGTGAATTCCCCCATTCGGAGCGGCTCCATGACGTTGGCAATGCCGCGGCCAAGCTTGTGTTCCATGCTGCTGCAGCCGGTGAACACCACCGCCGCACCCGCGACGGCAAGAGACAAAACTCGAGAAGAGGAACCCATAAAGGATGTGATACGCAGGAGCCTAGGAAGAAGGAACTCGGTGGCAAGCACGGATTTGCGATGCCCAGGCCCAAAAACGGCAGGCCTACGGCCGTGCCCCATGGGACTCGCGGCGCAGCCATCGTCATCGACGGCCGGGGCGGGAACCCGAGTGCCCGCTGGACCGCTTCACCCGGCCCACTGGCATTGCCCCAAGCTTTGGACGGTTCGCCATCCCTTCATGGATGATCTGGAGAACCGACCGTCGCTCGGGTCCGGTGAGCGGGAGCCGGGGAGCCCGGACCCACTCCGTTCCAAGACCCACCTCCTGGACCGCCAGCTTGATGTACTGGACGAACTTCGGATGGACATCCAGATGGAGCAACGGGGTGAACCATCGGTAAAGCTCCCGGGCCTCCTCCCATCGCCCGGCCCGCGTGAGGTCCCAGAAATGCTGATTCTCTTTAGGGAACGCGATCCCCGATCCAGCCACCCAACCGTCAATCCCAAGCACCGCACTCTCCAGAACCAGGTCATCCACACCCGTGAAGAGGGAGAACCGATCTCCACAGACCCTGCGGAGATCGGTCAAGCGACGGGTGTTGCCGGAGCTCTCCTTGATCGCGACGAAGTTCGGACGTTCGCCCAACCGCGCCATCAGCTCCGGGGTCAGGTCGTGCCCGTAGCTGATGGGATTGTTGTAGATCATGATTGGACACCCCGTGGCGCGGGCAACCGAGTTGAAGTGATGCAGCGACTCCCGTGGGTCAGGCGACCGGTAGACCATGGGCGGCATCAGCATGAAGCCGTCCACCCCGATCCGCTCGGCATCGCGAACGAAACGGATCGCCTCACCCACACTGCTTTCGGCGACTCCGCTCAAGACAGGGACCCTACCGCCGACGGCCTCGACCATGCGCAACAGAAGCTCTCGCTTTTCGGCGCCATCCAGAGATTGGTTCTCACCCAAGGACCCCAGGAATACGAGACCCGAGATCCCGGACGCGACGAGCGCGTCCGCATGGAAGGCCGTCGCGTCTGGATCGACCGCACCGCTGCGCGTGATCTGGGTCGTTATCGCCGGGAACACTCCTGACCATCGTGTCGTGCTTGCCATAAGAAATTCCCAGCCAACCTGAATGGAACACTTAGTTTTGCGAGCCTGAATGCGCCTAGCATGACAACTCGAAGACCAGGAGGCCTGGGATCGTCTGCATCTGCACGGTTGACTCAGAACCACCACCTCCCACCCTCGACGTACTACGATTCCGTGACCCCAAGACTCCATCTCCAGCTCGATGAGCGCTCCGGTGTGCCCGTCTATCGGCAGATGATGGATCAGATCAAATACTACGTCGCGGGCGGTACGCTCAGGCCAGGCGACCAGATCCCATCGATCCGGGAACTCGCCGCCGCGCTGACCGTCAATCCGACCACCGTCGTGAAGGCCTATACCGAGCTCGAACGCGAAGGCGTTATCGAGAAGCGACACGGCAAGGGGGCCTTCATCTCGGCGGCGTCGGTCCAGCTGACCCAGGTCGAGCAGGAGACAGCGATCCGACGTTCCGCCAAGCAGCTTGCCGTCGAGGCCACCCAGCTTCAGGTCCCGTCTCCAAAGGTCATCCATGTGGTCAGCGAAGAGCTTGATGCGCTCGACCCAGCGAGGGGGGGGGCCGAGACGCCGGTGAAGTTCGCTGCATCGACCACCAGTGCTGTGCAATGAGGGGAAGCCGATGGTACCGGTGGTCCATCTGTGCTCCGTGTCGAAATCGTTCCGGGGAGGACCCTCGGTCCTGGACGGCCTGGAACTGAAAGTCAACCGGGGGGAGGTGTTCGGTCTGATCGGCCGCAATGGGTCAGGAAAGACCACGGCCCTTCGGATCCTCATGGGTCTCCTCCGGGCGGACCATGGGACCGCCCGGGTCCTTGGACGGGACATGTGGGAGGCAGATCGACGCCACCGGCAGCGCATCGCCTATGTCTCGCAGTCGCAGCAGCTGCCGGACTGGCTTCCGATCCAGGAGTTGGCACGCACCTCATCCCTCCTCTATGACGCCTGGAACCAGCCCTTCCTCACCGAGATCCTACGGCGATGGAATCTTCCAGCCGACCAACCCATCTCGCGGCTCTCCGGTGGAAACCAGCGGCTCGCGGCCATCGCGCTCGCGCTGGCCACACGACCCGAGGTCCTGGTGCTTGACGAGCCCGCGGCCGGCCTTGATCCCATCGCACGGCGGGACCTCAACCACTGCCTGATCGAGGTCCTAGGAGAAGGAACAGGATGCACCATCGTGCTGTCGACCCACCTGCTCGCAGATCTCGAACGCCTGGCCACCCGGGTCGGCATCATCGAGGAGGGACGGCTGGTCGCCGAGGGAGCGGTCGAGGAATGGCAGAGGACGATGCGTCGCATCCAGATCGTCTTCTCCCAGGAGCATCCACCGAGGGACTTCTCGATCCCGGGAGCCATCCGTTCCCTGACCCTAGGCCCCGTGGTCAGTGCCTTAGCACGGATCGAGGACGAATCCCAGCTTGACGCGATCCGGGCCATGGATGGCGCCCGGATCTACGTCTTCCCCCTGACCCTCGAGGAACTGTTTGTGGACTGGTTCCAAGGATCCACAACCCTTGGAAACCCAGGTCCCGATCCTGATCGGCATCACGGATGACACTGAGACGCGAAAACAGTCCATGGCTGCCTCGCTCTCGGCAGGAATTCCAGCTGCAGCAGAAGGTGGCTCCCACCGGATCAAGAACTCCAGGGACCCGCAGGCATGGATTCACCCGAATTGAGCTGGCGACCCTCGTGGCGCTTGCCGCGGTGCTGGCCACCCTCGTTTTGGCGTTTCTGTCCAACTCAAGGATCCATGGCCGTCTCACCACCTGCTCCGACCACCTCAAGCAGGTGGTCCAGGCGGTGGACCACTACGAGCACCAGACCGGGAGACGCCCGAGAGCCTTGTCGAGGGTGATGCCGCAGCCGCTCAAGACGGACCACACCAACCCATTCCTCTGCCCCGCAGATCCGGCCTGGAGGATGTCCGGGGGATCGAACCTGTTCTGGGGGAGTCTCGCCAACCCATCCCAGGAACCGTGGACCGGACAGGGCGATCTGCGTGAACCGGAATCGGGTTCCTGGGCTGCCGAGTTGGCGGAGGTCAACGAGACCGAGCCGTTCTCCTACCTACATCCCCTTTCCTGGCGTCGGGATGCTTGGCGCCGCCTCACGGTCCTCGGTCCAGAAACCGGAATCGCCGTCTGCCAGCTCCACGGTGTCCGGGTTCCAAACCCGGCAGCATCCGCAGATTTCCGTCCGTTCCGCCAATACGAAGGCCTCGTCCTCCGCGGAGCCCGGGATGGCTCCGTGGTCCGTCGCCGGGTGTTTCGGGCGGGCTACGCCTCCGAGACTCCGACCAAGCCCCAGTACCCTTGGGAGTTCTATTCCGATGCTCCTCCGCCACCGTTGCGATAGCCCGCACCGACACCCCCTCCCAACCACGCGCCAATGACCGAAACCACCCCGTCAGGCCGGAACGAATCCATCGCGGGATCACCCCTGCCCGGACAGGCGGGCTCCGATCGTGGACGGCGGGCGCGGCTCTGGACGGGGCTCCTCTGGGGGGAGTGGTTGGCCCATGCCCGGATGATGCTCATCTTCCTCGCACTCTGGCTGCTCGCCATGTGGGTTCTGCCCCGGTTCACCCATCCGCTCTGGACGTTGGCGTTCGGCGGATTCTTCGCCGTGATTGCAGGTCCCGTGCTCGGGGGCAGCGACGTGATGGGGGGGTGTGAGGAATACGCGTTCTCCCAACCTATCACACGGCGACAGCGCTTCGACTCCCGACTGCTCTTCGCCACCGGCTGGCTGGGCCTGTTCACCCTACTCAACCTCCTGGTGCTCTATCCGAATCTCGCGGACCTGATCCTCAGCTTCTTCGTCTCCACCGGTGTCGCCACCGTGGATGTCCGCCGACCCGAACTCCTCTACGGGACGGTGTTCGCCGTCCCCCTCGCGGCCCTCGCCATCGGCTTCACCGTGGCCTCGCTCGCCACCACGCGCGCCGTCGCCTACACAGCCTGGGTCTGGGCTGCGCTGGGATCACTCACAGGACTCCGGGCCGGACTCTCTCTCGAGGACTTCCTATGGGACCGCCTCAATGGGAGGATCACTATCCCTCTGCTGCTCTTCACGGCAGCCATCACCCTCGGGATCGCACGAAGGCTGTACTCGGAGAAGGAGGCCGGACGAGCGTCGTCGCCTCTGCGACTCCCTCTCAGCGGATGGGCCACCCTCGTGGCCGCGGCGATCGGGGCGCTCGGAGCGGGACTCCTCCTGTCCTGGTTCGTCACCAGCTACTTCCGCAGCTTCTAAGACCGACTCCACCACACCCGTAGGCGTCCGCTGCAAGGCTACGACTTGCCTACTTGAGCGGCTTGATCCGGATGTTCCGGAAGGCGACCTCGCCGTGGTCCCCCTGGAGGAGGATCGGCCCGGGCTGGTCCACATTGTCATCCAGATGCCCCCCGGTGCCCCGGGTGCATTCCACGTTGTCATGGATGGTCACCCCGTTCAGAACGACCGTGACCCGGTTGCCCACGATCTTGGCCTCGACCGACTGCCATTCTCCCGGTTTGCGGGAGGCCATCATGGAGGCGGGGGCCACGCTGTACAGCGCACCATTGCCGCCCATCTCCGGCTTCTTGCCATAGTCGTCGAAGATCTGGATTTCATGCCGGCCGCGCAGATAGAACCCCGAATTGGCTCCGGGCGGGATCAGGTAGTCGTAGCGCACCACGAAATCACGGAACTTGGCGTCCGACACCAAATCCGTGCCGTGGCCAGTGATCTTGTTGCCCTGATGCTCGAGGCGATTGATCAGCATGCCGTTCTCGACAAGCCACGAGGCGTGGCCGTCCGGACGCCGTAGCTTCCATCCACTCAACGTCTTCCCATCGAACAGCGGCTGGAACCCCTCGGACTTCTCGGCGGCACTGAGGGCCACACCGGGCTGATCGGGCTGGGCGCTGCCTGTATCCAACCCCAGTGCCCATCGAATGCCCCCAAGGAGATGCTTCTGATAGTTGGCACTGGTCCAGACGTCCTCACGATGACCCAACGACGTGTAGAAGATACGGCCCGAGCCGGCCTGCCGACACCAGGCCACGGGATAGTCACCCGGGAACTTGTGGTTGGGATGCGCATCCAACCCAAGCAGCCCGTGGACCTTGTTCCGGTTGAAGCTCTTGAAGATGTAGATCTCGTCGAAGACATCGTAGGTCGGTCCGAGGTCTTTGGTGGCGGGATGCTTCGGATCCTGGTTGATCGCCTGGATCCCCACCTGGGCGTCATGCGTCAGGAACTCACCGCCCAGCATCTCGATAAACCCGGGGAAGCCATGGAACGTATCGGAGCAGGAGTGCATCCCGATGAAGCCATGCCCTGCCTCGAGCCACTTGAGGAACCCGGCACGGTCCGGGATTGCGAGGTCGCCTGTCGTGTTGGCGAAGATCACCCCATCCACAGCATTCAACCGGTCGAGGGTCAGCTTCTCGCGCACTTCGGCGTCGTCCTGGCCGTTGGGACCGCCACGGACGACATCCACAACCGTGAAGGCACCACTGGTCTTTCCAAGGGTGGTCACCACGTTCTCGGCCGTGGGAATGGAGCTGTGCCGGAAACCTTTGGTCGCCGTCACGAGGATCACCTTCTTGGGAGCGGCCTCGGCGGTAGACAGAAGGGCGGCAGCGACGAGTGCGACAACAATTCGGGGAAGCATGGGAGGAGCGTGAATCGGCTCGTTGTTGAAGTCGAGCCCATCCCGGGCTCACTCCTGCAGGAGACTCAGAAGTCGACGTGCCTCCGGAAGCAGAAAATGAAAATCGGTGAAGGGCTCGAACCCGATGTCCTGCCATCGCACCCGACCCTCGGCATCCACCAGGAACACCCCATGCAACGCCGTGCCCTCGAAGTCATCGTAGGCATGCCATTGCCTGAACGACGCCAGCGTCGGGTCCGACGCCAGCGGGAATGGAACCTTTCCGTCCTTCCCCGCCTTCTCACGGGTCTTCCCAAGCCCTTCCACCGTCTCGGTGCTGATGGCGAGGAGTTCGATTCCTGCCCTCTGGAACGTCTCGGTCCACGGCGCCAGCAGCCGCAGTTGCTCAACGCAATGAACGCAGCCACCTCCGAGGTAGAACACCAGGAGAGCAGGACGTCCCTTGAACTGCTCCAGTCCGAAGGGTTTGCCGTCAGAACCCATCACCGCAAGGGGCGGGGCCGGCTGCGGGTTCCAGCGGAAGGAACCGAGCGTATCGAAGCCGGGACGAATCCCGGAGTCCGCCGGATAGCTGGGTGCCGGACGCCACTCTGATCCCAACCCCGCTGCGCCAATTACTGGGGCCAGCCGTTTTACGATAGGGAGCTGGAGATCCATCCAGGCACTAAGCCCGCGCAGGGTTGCAAAATTCGTGAGCGCCTCCTGCTTTTGGCCCGCCTTCCACTGGAGCTCAGTCAGCACCGCCAACGGATGCACCTGGTTCGTCCCACCCTCCACCGCTTCCCGGGCGAGCTTCAGGGCCTGATTGGTGTTGCCGATCTGGAACCACATCCCCGCCAAGCGTTCCTTCGAGACTGACTTCAGGGCCTCCAGCCGCTTGGGAAGGTCGTTGGTCTCCCCAGCGTGAAGGTCCAGGCCCACCTGGAGTTCCTGGATGAAGTTCTCCAACGTCTCGAGCGGTTCGCTCGTCCGCTTCACGGCCTCGGCCATAGCGGCGTCGATCTCACCACGGGCCTTCTTGTCGGCCTTCGCCTTGGCCTCGGCGGTGTCGACATGCGCCTGCCGTTCCTCACGCAACAGGGCGATGGCCGACTCAATGGCTTGGATCTGTTCCTTGGCGCCATCCGGGTTACCTTTGCCCAGATGGGCCAACCCGAGCAGTCGCGCGCGCCGTCCCTGCTCCTCCGCAAGGACCGTTGGCTCCAGATAGGGCGTCCCGCCCAGGCGCAGGGTCTCATCCCACAGCTCCCAGCGCAGCAGCGTCTCCATCAGGCGACGACGTCCATGCGAGGCTGTACCGCGCTTTTCATACGCGATTCCGTTCGTCTGCTTGTCGAGGGTGTTGAAGCTCGGGTGCCGGGGCATCTCGATCATGTTGGCGGCCAGCTCCACAGCACGCCCGGCCTGGCCGAGGTAGTTGTAGGTCTGCACCAACCACTCGCTGTTGTGCGCGTAGTTGTGGATCTGATCGGGAAACATCCGGTCGGCCATCAGCTGGGTGTTGTCGACCCGGACCGACGCCTCCTGCTGCCACGCTGTGTCCGGGTAGCGCTTGAGCTTGTTGAAGGTGTGACCCGCCATGTGCCACTGGTGGGCAACTCCCGGGGAACTCTGTCCGGATTTCGAGGCCGACGGCACGGCGCGGATGGCAGATTCATCCTTCTCCCCATCCCAGAGATGGATTCGGTAGTGATGGGCCGGGTGCATCGGCTGTTGGGCAAAGACCTCCTTGAGCAAGGATTCCACAGCCTGAGCGCTGCCGATCGGCCACCCTTTATAGCCACTGTCCCAAAGGTGGAACACGAGGAAGGCCTTCGCCTCCACGTCGTCAGGAAACTCGTAGATGATGTTCTCGAGGGCCCGGGTGTACTCGCGGCGGCGATCCTTCTCGTCACGCTTCGGGTCCTTGTGGAACTCGGCGAGGGCCTCGATCCAGAGCTTCTCGTGACGGCTGACCGGACCCTTGCGTCGATCCGCCTCCTGGATGAATCCCGCAGCCCGGGTCGGATTGCTGGCGTTGGCCATGGCCATGCCCCAGTAGGCCATCGCACAGTTCGTATCCCGGGAGGCCGATTCCCGGAACGATCGCTCCGCCTCCAGGTACCAAAAGCCGTGCAGTTGCCCGACACCCTGGAGGAAAAAGGCCCGTGCCAGATCGTTGGTCGTGGTGATCTGGAAACGGATCTCCGGCATCCCGGCCATGAGACGGGCGCGACGACGCGGGCCCTCGTTGAAGACCTGCCCGTGCATCGAGTGCCCCGGGTTGACGGTCTTGGCGTCGTCCGGGGTCGGAGCGGAGACTTCCGCCGCCCGACCTCCACTTGGAATCAGTCCGCAGAGGATTACGAGGGCCAGCGCCCATGCCGATGCAGACCGCATCACGGTGATGTCGAGATGGGTTGCGATGCGGGACGCGTGAAAATTCATGCGAGGCTTGGGTGGAGCATCCGAATCTGGGACACCGGTGGGACGATGGCTCTTTCTACTTCTTGAACGCCTCGATCTGTTGGATGAGGCCTTGTTCGTTGAACTTGATGACATCGATGACGTCGAGCCGCTCGGAACCGTTGACGAGGATCACAATCTCGACCGCGAAGGCGCGGTCGGAATTCGAGAACGTGTGGACCGGTGTTGCAGTGATGGTCTGAACGCTTTTGAAGATTCCACGATTGGCCTCGCAGACGGCGGCCTTCCCATGCGCGGAGATGTTCCAGTCCACAAGAGACACCTCCTCGGCAAACATCGAAGTCAGCGTGTCGAGGTCCTTGTTCGAGAACGCGTGAAAGTAACGGGACAGTGTTTCTCTGGGATTCATGGTGGCCCCAGAATCCACGGGCGCGTGCACGGGGTCGATCCGTTTCAAGGCAGGTTCTCCACCCGATAGAACCGCTGCTCCGTCCCGGGCTGGGTGTCCGTCCACTCTGTCAGCTCACCCGCCGAACGGATTCCCGTCGCTCGGAGCTCCCAGGTGGCCCCGTCAAGCCGAGCCCGACTCCACACCCGATAGGTCTGCCCAATCCCGCTCTCCCAGGTGATCACTGCCCGATCCACCCAACGCTTCACGGACACGATTCGATAGTTCACCGACGCTTTGTCGGTCGGGTCCGACCCCATGCGGTGCTCCCGGGCATTGCTGAACCCATCGAGATCCGGATCGGATGCGGGCGCCGCCTCCTTGCGGGTGAACGGACTGAAATACCGGCGCTGAAACAGGTCATCCAGGCCGTCGAAATTGAAGTCGAGGACCGGTGGCAGGATCTCGATGAAGCCGTTCGCCCAGGCCGTGTGGCCGTTGACCGTAAGGAACAGGCTTCGCACCCCAGGTTGGGCATCGGGCGCCACCGAGACGGGTACCTGCACGCGGGTGAGTTTGCGCAATGAACCCGGCTTAAACTCCGTTGGCCCAAACGTGAGGCCCGCACCCGTGATCCGCAGCTGACCCTCCGTCGCCGCCAGATTCGGCACGTAGACCGCCACCGAGGCATTGGTCTGGCCGGGCGTGAGTTGGAGCGTGTCATCCCCGCTGCTGAAGCCGGTGGGATCCAGATACCGCCGCGTCTCCGTGATCCGGAAGGGCTGCACGCCTGCGGTGACGGCGAGGGCACGGGAAGTGGCCTGACCCGACGTCACGACGACCCCATCCACCGTGAGCGGGAGGAGGTCCGGTGCGACGCCGGCAAACTCCATGGCCGTCGTGACATCCAGATCCTCGCCGCGAACCAGGTAGGCGTCGCGACCAAGGTTGCCGGGATCCAGCGGCGTGACCCGAATCCGATACGTCCCCGGGGCCAATCCCCCAACCTCATAGGACCCACCCGTGCGACTCACCGCTGACCCGAGCAGACGCCCATCGGAGTCCTCCACCACCACCACCGCCCCCTTCACGCCGACACCACCGGAGGTCACGGTCCCGACAAGACGCCCCGTGGCACCACTGGCCTGGCCATAGACGGAGCGGATACCGGTGAGTTCGTCAGACGACAAGCCGGCGCTCGACCCAACACCGTCAGCGATATGCCAGAACATCGTGGATCCCCCGACCGCAGCATGATTGAGGCCCAGTAGGTGCCCGATCTCATGCAGGGCGACCGTCTCGACGTGGTTCACGGCCGAGCGACTTGGGTTGAACTCGGTGATCCACTGGAGATCCCGGTTCAGAACGATGTCCGCCTCGGCAATGATCTCATCCGCGGTGCTGCCCGACAGTACCGTCAGTCCCGCCACACCCGACGGAAAGAAGAGCGATCCCCCATTCAGCGTCCGGTTCGACGGCAGCCAGACCACCATGTTGATTCCATCGAGACTGTTGACGTCCTGAACCCCGCTGACCGGCGATGCCTCCTCGAATCTGTACCGGATGCCTGGAACCGACTGCCAAATCGCAAAAGCGTCGCGTATCGCATTGAGTTCCCGCTCCCGGTTCGCCATGGACCACGCCTCGGTTGAGAGGTGATACCGGATCGCGAGGGTCTGGGGATTCTGGTCCGGGAAGAGGTTCGCGTCGTAGAAGTCGAGATTCCAACGGAGTGGCTTGCCGTTCGACCCGCGCTGATAGACGGCCGCCGGCACCAGCGTCTGCGTCAGCAGGACCACCAGCACCACGAGGGGAAACCGACTCATTCGGCACCTCCCGACAGAACCTTGGGGCAGACTTCCTCGCGCAGGGTCTGGAGGCCCATGGATTTCGCATCCCCTGACCCGAGGATGCCATTGCCCACCCGAACGCCCTCCTTGTCACGGGTCACGGAGAACTTCCCCTGGCTCAACGGAGCCACCACCCAATCTCCTGCGGGAGTCCTTACAAGAAAGAGGACGACTTCTTCACCGGGCCTGAACTCCGACTCACCCACGACCCTCACCCAACGTTCACCGAGGACCCCGCTGGCTTGAACGACCGTCACTCGGGGTTCCGCAGGACCTTTCCAAGTGTCGTCCACCGCCACCTCAACCCGGGTCCGGAGGCGTCCATCGCCACCCCTTACCGTTTCGATGGATTCGACACGGCCATGGACCACGCGCTCGGCCCTCTCCGTGATGGACCGAAGACTGAAGGAGGGTATCTGCGTCGCCTCGAGCGAGGAGAACCCGAGGAAGATCGACAGCATCACAGCGACCCGGGTCGCCGCAAATCGGGATACCACACCCACCCCTTTCTGGGGCGGGAAAGCATCGAGGCTGGGGCGGCTTTTCATGTCTGGATCCTGGATCACTCGGGCGTCCCGGCCCCGGGAGAAGCCAAGGTGGATCCGCATCCAAGCTCATGAATGCGTCCGTCCTTCAATTCCAAGACCCGGTCGACCTGCTTCAACGTAGCGACGCGGTGGGCGACGATCAACACGGTGCGCCCACGACACAGATCCTGGAGTCCCTTCAGCACCTCTTGTTCGCTGGCCACGTCGAGGGCGCTGGTCGGCTCGTCGAGCAGCAGGACGGGAGCATTCTTCAAGAAGGCCCGTGCCAGGTTGATCCGCTGCTTCTCGCCGACGCTCAGCCGTGCGGCCCCTTCCCCGACCCGGGTCTCCAAGCCCTGCGGTAGTCGGTCGATGAATCCAATGGCGAACGCCTTCCGAGCCGCCTCCCGAATCATCTCCCGAGTGGCGTCCGGACGTCCGTAGGCAATGTTCTCCGCGACGGTGCCCGGCAACAGGACCGGTTCCTGCGGCACCACCGCCACCTGCCTCCGCAACCAGTCCCGCGGCAGACTCCGGAGCCCAATGCCCCCCAAACGGACCGCTCCTGCATCAGGAGCCAGCAACCGATTCACCATCTGCAGCAACGTCGACTTCCCGGCACCGCTCGACCCGACAATCGCCACGGTCTCGCCACTGCCGACCCGGAAGCCGACCTCACGGAGGACCGGATGGTCCGGCGTGTAGGCAAACCCGACCCCATCGAACTCCAGACTCCAGTCCTTCAGAGGCTCCGATGGCATTCCGGGCGTACCCGGAGCGGTCAGCTCATCCACCGACACCTCGCCCATCCAATCCAACACCCGACGCGCCCCGGCGCGCGCGTCGCTCAGGGTCGCCCCGAGATGCGACAGCTGGGTAAGCGGCTCGTACAACTGGGCCAGGTAGGCGACGAACACCATCATCTGCCCCACACTCAAGACTCCCGATCGGACCTGACCCGCTCCGAGAAACGCGATGAGGGCGGTGCCCACGGCAAGGATGGTCCCGACAGCGGTGAGGTAGAACAGTTCCAACCGATGCTGGTCCGATCGGGCCACGCACGCGTTCCCGACCTGCCCCCCAAATCGGGTTCTCTCAACCGCCTCGCCCGTGAAACTCTGGATCACCGGGAGATGGGCCAGGGTCTGCTGCACGGTTGATGCGATCGCGGCGTCTGCGGACTGGGACTTCGTCGACCGCGCCGTCATCTGTCGACCAAGGGCCCGCATGACGGCCAGGAGGAAGGGGATCGTGCCCAGCGCCACCCAGGTCAGCGCCGGACTCATCCGCACCATGACCGCCACCATCGCAACGACCCCCAGGGTGGACGACAGGAACCCGAAAAGCCCCTGGGTGAACAACGTCTGGAAGGCGTAGACATCCCAAGTGGACCGGTAGATGAGGTCCCCCGTCTGGGAGCCCTGTACCCGACGGAGGGACAAGCCAAGGAGAAGGTCGAAAACCCGTTCCCGGACACGGGCGAGACCTCGTAATCCGATGCCGATGACTAGAGCCTGTTGGAGCGAGCCAAGGGCGGTGTGGCCGATGGCGAGGACGACCAGCATCAGGACCAGGGTCGCTGCATACCGATCCGTTCCGACCCATGACAATCCCGGCCAGAGGCGACCGGTCGCGAGGTGGTCGATGAGCAACGCCAACGGCCAGGGCTTCAGGAGACCGAGCAGGGTATTGAGACACAACAGCCCAAGCCCCCCGAGGATGCGGGGACCGTCCGGAGTGAAGAACACTCGGGCGCGCCAGAGGGTGTCCATGCGAAGAACCCCTCGAACCTCACCGGAAATGGGTTCGCATCGCGAGGCCTTTCACCGCTGTCGACGCCCGATCCATGCCCTTCGATTCCTCCGTGGTCAGGGACTCGTCACCCGATAGAACCCGGTGGAACCACCGGCCTCGACCGGGATGACCTCCGGCACACTGGAGAAAGTCCCGCTGCGGATCAGATTCCAGGTGGGTGATGACAGACTGGGACTCCACTCCACACGGACAGCTCGACCCGCCTCGCCCGTCACCGTGAGGCGGAGCGCTCCGGGGGATCCCGATAGAGACACGGTCGGCGCTGTGGGAACAACCGACTGGGGATCGCTGAGGTCGGGGATGCCATTGGCGTTGGCATCGTTCGTATCGACCACGAAGACATCCCAGGCATCGAACTCCTCCTGGAACGGCGTTGCCGGCTGGCCGTCCAGCAGGAACAGGGAGCCGGCGTACCAGGGGCGATTGGCGATGCGGTCGAGAAACAGCTCCACGCCTTCGACCTCCTTGGAGCCCAGGACCTCGAAGTCCACCGCGCCCGCACTGATCCAATGGGTATTGACCCGTTCCAGCGTGCGGGCATCGCGAATCAAGAGGGGCATTGGTCCGGCAAAGTGTCCCTGGCCGCCAACGCGCTGAAGTTGCACCTGGGCCTCAACCCGAGTGGTTCCAACAGATGCCGGCGTATAGGCAAGGGAGCCCCGGTAGTGGAGGACCTCGAATGGATGACGGAACTCGAGTTTGGTGCCGGCCTCAAAGGGCGACGGTATGCGAAGCGTCAACGTGCCCTCAGCGAAACCCGCCCTGCGGCTCCACTGAGCCACGACCGGTTTGGGCCCAAGGCCGAGGTCCACGGATCCCTCGGTCGTGGCAGACACCGCCTGGTCGGCCTCGAGGAAATCCGTGATGAAATTCAGGTTCAGATCCCCGGCTTTTGGGATGTCCACTTCGATGACCCCGATCCACTCGAGACCCAGTTCAACGCTGCGCAGCCGGATGGTGCTCGTGTAGCCGAGGGTGCCGTTGTAGGGAAACCACTCGCCGTTGTTCGATCGGAACTCTCCCACGTCGTTGATATCGGTGGTGAATTCCCCAATGCAGTCCACCGCGTTCCCGCCGCTCGGGTCGGGGACCGCCTGAGCTGGACGGACGACGAACGACTGGCAGACGAGGTTCATTGTCGCCTCGTTGGCCTGAAGCAGACCCGGGAGACAGACCCCCATGAGGAACAGCAGGATTCCGACACGACCCATGGACCCAAAAGACCCCGGACACACCCTCGGGTCAACGACAGGATCCGCGGCGCAACCATTCCCCGCAGTCCCGCAACAGCGGGACTGACCTGGTGGGTTGTGCAGTGCCGTGCGCAACCTGGCCGTAGGCCAGCCTCCCCAGGCGTCGCCCGCCTCGAACGCACAGAACCCCCTCAGCTGTTGATCGCGCCCCAACCGGCATCCACTCCAGCTGAATCCCTCACCTCGCCGGGTGGGCGCTCCCGCGCCCAGTGATGCAGGGCACTGCATCACCCACCACCGTTGAACCGGGACCCAAAGCTCCCTCGGGATACCCTTGTCGCAGCGTCACTCATCCCAACCGGTGTTGGACATGGCACCCGCAAGCAATCCGACCAGAACCGCGCCTCCGGCCATGAACAGGACTCCCGGCCACATCGAACTGGACATCGCCTGACTCGAACGGGCCCAGGCCCGACACCCCACAAACACGCCCAGCACAGCGCCGCAGGCGAAGTGCACCCAGAATTTCCCCCAATCGTAGGGCGGCTTGGAGTTCATGGGCCCGGGAGTCTGACGCAGCGGTCAGCGATGCCTGCGATGCACGAGGCAGTACATGCGGGCCAGACCGGGTCGCAGATGGCGTCGACACGTGCACGCGGTGCCTTCCCTCCCGAGGGCAACATTCTCCAGAAGGCGCTGGGCTACCGGGTAGTCCCCATCGCCGTTTGCGGCCTTCAGGAGCTTCATCGCCTCGCGCCGAGAGAAAACGGACTCGTTCCGCAGCAAGATCACCGAAAGCAGATACAGGGCCTCTTCGCGTCCATTCTCAGAGATGTGTTTGGACCCGATGGCGCGCCGATACATCGCTTCGGCAAAAGCCAGATCGCGCCGGACGCCCGCTCCATGCTGGAGGCAATAGCCGTAATCCACCATGGCGTCGCCATCCCCGGTCATAGCTGCCTTCTTGAACCATTGGGCTGATAGTCTGGCGCGACCCAGAACTCGATAGGCCACCGCAATATTGGAGATGGCCATGCCGTCACCGCACGCGGCTCTGGGTCGCCACTTGCGGATGTCACGTCGCCAACGTTCCTCGAGAGTCATGGTCTTGGGTTTGGCCAAACGCCCCAATCTCAGCGACCGCTCCCGGAAAGATCCGGCCTGCCGCGGGAATCATCCACAAACCCTCGAGGATCGTCCGATCGCCCACGGGGACTTGAGTTCGGTGTCGCACTTTGGCCTGGCGCCGTCCTTCGCTGAAGCACTCCATTCCAAAGTGGGATGAGTGCCATGAGAGCCGCGACGACTTGGATCCATGAGGGTGTGCGATGGTCCACCAACATGGAATGGCCCACCTCAAAGTGCGACAGCGTGACGCTCGCCGGGAGCGTGAAATGTTCAAGGTCTGTCGCCGACAAGGCGACGAGGGCGGAGTAAATCTCCAGGGCGTCGCCGTCATGGTGGGAGGAGGCCTGTGCCGATTGCGCCTGTGAGCGCATCCAATCCCGGACGAGGCGCGGGGAATCCAGCCGGCCCGACAGGTGGGTGGGGCGATCGGCAAATCCCGAATGGGCCTCGTACGCCAAGGTCTTCGGGTCGACGAACAGGATGCCGTAGGGCTGATGGTCGGCATGTGACGTATAACGGATCCGCAGGTAATCGATCGGCGTGCTGCGCTTCAGCCATGGAACTGAAAAACTCGGAAACGTACGCCCCTCCACGAAGATGCAGTTGTAGTCCGTCGAAACTTTCGGATCGAACCGCAAGAGGGAGGACTGTCCAGTCCACCGGTTGCCAAACGCCGGAATGACAATCCACAGCAGTGAAAGGAAACCCACCGTAATCAGGACTGCCCTTGTGAGTTTGGAGTTCATGGTGGGCGGGGCACAGCTATCTCGACGGCTACAGGGGTCACACTGGATGTCCTGACCCCAAACTATCACCCCCCCAGGGTCTCACCAAGGTCTCACTAATGACCTGTCCCTTGATCTGAGTCGCGCGCACCCATCGGTCACGGACGACGATTCGGGGCCAGGTCATCTGCCCTGGAGGGCCAGGTCATCAATCGTTTCGACGAACCCTCCAGATCACGGGACAGGGGCGCCCTGCATCCAACGAACGATCCCAGAATCCCACAGAAACAGCGCAATTTCACCCGTAAGGGCCTGTCCCCGACCCTGGCTTCTGGTGACAACCCTTGTCGAAACCATGACCTGACCCCAATCAGAGGTTCCTGCGCCAATCTCCTGTCCGGGTGGACGATTCCCGGTAACCTGAGGCAGAAACCGCCTCAGGAAGCCGGTGCCATGAAGCCAGAGACCGGATCCCACTCCTCAACCCCATCCTGCCCCCACTGCGGCGGACCCATCCCCTCCGATGCCCCGGGCGGACTTTGTCCCCGTTGTGTGCTCCTGGGTGCCGCACGGCCCTCCGAGCCGGCCGGACTGGGCGGGGCAGCCTCGGAGCCGAGTCTCGATGAGGTCCGCGCGGCCTTCCCAGCCCTCGAGGTGGTCGAGCGACTCGGTGCCGGTGGCATGGGCGTGGTGTTCAAGGCCCGTCAGCCGGCACTCGATCGTTGGGTCGCCCTGAAGGTGCTGCCCCGACACCTCGCCGCAGATCCGGCATTCACCGAGCGCTTCCAACGCGAGGCCCGACTCCTCGCACGGCTCAGCCACCCGGGAATCGTCGCGGTCCACGACTTCGGCCAGTCCGGACCTTTCTGCTACCTGCTCCTGGAGTACGTCGATGGGGTCACCCTCCGTCAGGCCATGCGCACGGGGGACGTCACACCGCCCGAAGCCCTGGCGCTCGTGCCACGGATCTGTGAGGCCCTGCAGTTTGCGCACGACCACGGCGTGCTGCATCGCGACATCAAGCCGGAGAACATCCTTCTCGACACCGCGGGCCGGGTGAAGATCACCGATTTCGGCATCGCCAAGCTGGTCGGGGATCCGCTCGGAGACATCGCCCTCACCGAGAACGGCGCCCGTCTCGGCACGCCACACTACATGGCCCCAGAGCAGGTGGAGGACCCCGCCCGGGTCGATCATCGGGCCGACATCTACTCCCTCGGGGTGGTCTTCTACGAGTTGCTGACGGGCGAACTGCCCTTGGGACGGTTCGCTGCACCCTCGATGAAGTCGGACCTCGATGCGCGGATCGACGACATCGTGCTGCGGGCCCTCGCCAAAGAACGTGAGCTCCGCCAACAGAGTGCCGGCGAGGTGAAGACACAGGTCGAGCACCTAGCCCGCAATCCTGAGGTGCCGGCGCTGGTGTCCCCGCCTTCGTTTCCCCCAACGCTGCCGGAGGGGCCCGCCGTCTCGATGACTCGCCTGAACTGGGCGGTGGGATTGGTGACGGCGAGCCTCGTTCTCGGTGGGCCGCCGGTCATGGCGCTGGGCTATCTTGCCGCAGCGACGTATCACAGCCCCATCGAATGGCTGTGGATCGGCCTCACTCTGGGGCCTGCCGTCCTTTGTGGCGTCGTCGGCACCGTGCTGGCGGAGCTTGAGGTGCCCGCGTTTCGTCGAAATCCCGCCCTGAAGGTCGGGCGTTTCCGTCTGATGTTCGCCCTCGGCACCTGGCCTTCAGTCCTCGCCCAGTTCTGTGCCGCAGTCCTCGCCGCAGGCACGAGCTTGTTCCTGACCGGCCTCGGCACCGGCTTGATCCCCACCCCCCTCTTAGGCCTTGGCCCGCTAGGACTCGCCGCAGTGATCGCTGTCGCGACGGTCGTGGCCGTCGGAATCCTCATGCCGTGGATTCTGGCTCGTCATGTCTCCAGTCCCGCTGCGTCCCGGGGCAAGGGTCGGGTGCCACCGTTTCAGTGGCTGCTTCATGGTGGGATCACGGTCCTGTCTCTGGTCGCGTTCTCAGGATACCTCAGGTTCATGGTCCTGAGGGATCGGGAGCAGGTGGCCCGGCAGGTCGTTGCCCAAAGCATCCCGCCGCAGCCCCCTGAGGAACTCGGTACCCCGAACGCCCCAGAGATCAGGCTTTCCATTCCCACGAATCATCTGGGGCGAATCACCGCCCGACTGTGGAGCAACGGTGTCGTGGTGCCCAGCGGGGGCGTGTTTGTCGACATCCCCGGCGCGGCGGATCGGCGAACCGAGGCCCGGGTTCGGTGGAGCCACCAGACCGAAGGGCCGAAACAGGACCCGGATCCGTCATGGACGATCTCCGTCACCGAACCTCGGGGTACGTTTCAGCTTCGCCCTTCCTGGATCGAAGGGCAGCCGACCCAATGGGAGATCATCGACGTTCCGCCCACCACGATCGGGTCCACGGATTCGTCGCCAACCATCCCGGCCTGGTCGCCCATACTGAGCGGATCGGGTCGCGGTCTGCACGGTCCGGCGCAGTGGCATGTGACGCTGGAGGTCAAATTTGTGCCGACACCACCCGGGAGCCTGACGGCAGAGCAGCAGGAACTGAATGGGGTCCGGGAACAGCTTTTTTACCTCCGGCAGCGGACAACCACCGGCACCACCCCCACGAGTCGCCGTCAGCTCATTGACCTGGAGGGCCGGGAGGCCTTCCTGAAAAGGTTCGTGGAGAGGAAGCCCGCCGCCGCGGCCCGGGCCGTGGTTGACCACGCCCGGGCGGTCCTGGCCTTCACTGAGGAGGAGCACCGGGCCGGTCGGGTCACGACGAACGAACTGAACCGCGCCCGGACAGTGTTGGACGCAGCGGTCAAGAATGCGGGTCCGTCAGGCCGGAACACCCCATGACCCCGGAGGCTCTATCAAGATCGGGATCGCAGACGCTCCTGACTGCGGGTGGTTTTGCAGCGACCCGCTGGACGTTGGTCCTGGCGGCCCGTGGCGGGACTCCGGAGGCCCGCGCGGCGCTCTCCGATCTCTGCGGGACCTATTACGAACCGGTGGTCCGGTTTCTCCGTCGTGAGGGACGGAATCCCGATGCTGCCCGGGAACTGGCGCAGGGATTCTTCGCCCGGGTGTTGCAGAGCGACGGGTTCGCGTCGGCTGATCCCGCACGAGGCCGGTTCCGTTCGTACCTGCTCGGGGCGTTGCGCCATTACCTGGCCGACCAGCGGGACCATCGCCAGGCGGTGCGACGCGGCAGCGGGGTGGTTCCGGAGTCCCTCGACGGGATCGCGGAGGGCGTAGGACCGCAGGTCGCAGCCGAGGCGTCGGACGATGCGCTTGCGTTCGACCGTGAATGGGCATTTGACCTGATGCGGCGAGGTCTGGATCGGCTCTCAGCGGAATATGCGGCGGACTGAAAGGGTGCGTTGTTCGAGGCCCTCAAGCCTTGGCTGGGTGGGAGTGTCGCCCAGGAGACCGGAGGCGAGGCAGTGTCTCCGGCTGGGCTTGGCCCTTGGGCATTGAAAGTTGCGGTGCATCGGCTGCGACGGCGTTTCCGGCAGATTATCCGGTCCGAGGTGTCCGACACCGTGCCCGACCCGGGTGACGTCGACGCCGAACTGCGTCACCTGGTCGAGGTACTCGCAAGGGCGGCATAGCACCCTCCAAGGACCTGTCCCCAGATCGTGAAACCGGGACGGATCCGTGTTGGACCTCCCCACGTCCCGATGAAAGTCTCCGGGACATTCTCCTGTGATGTTCCACACCCCTTCCTTCAACCGCTCAGCCGCCGCCTCAAGGGCCTGTCCCCAAGCAGGACCCTGAATCCAGCGACCTGGCCCTCACCTGCCCAACACAGTGCAATCCCATCCGTAAGTACCTGACCCTCAACACAAGGACCTGGCCCCAAGGCATTCCTTGCCCCAAGGCATTTCCCCAGGGTTCCAGTAATGAACTGGCCCTCACCCAAAGGGCCTGTCCCCAAACGACACCTATGACCCGTCCCCAGACGGCAAACCGTGGCCAGATGAACCTGAATCTTGCACCGATGACCTGGCCCCAAACCGTCACCCATAAGGGCACGACTAATGACCTGGCCCCCGTCCTGGCCCCCATCCGAAGGACCTGGCCCCAAATCGTGGGTCAGGTCCTGCTGGGAGTCCTGCTGGGGGGCCTCCCGGCTGCCTCGGAGGCCTCGGATCTCTCTGCCATCCGCGTGCCCAAGGGATTCATCATCGAAACCGTCGCGGACTCCCCACTCGTCAAATACCCCATGCTCGGTGGGTTCGATCCCGAAGGGCGCCTCTACGTCTGCGAAAGCGCCGGGAAGAACCTCGACGAAGCCGGGATGCTTCGGGAACGACCCAACTTCATCAGCCGGCTCGAAGACTCCGACGGTGACGGGCGTTTCGATCGCAAGACGGTGTTCGCCGACCAGATGACCTTCCCGGCCGGAGTGCTGTGGCATCAGGGCGCGGTCTACGTGACCAGCCCCCCGTACCTCTGGCGTCTGGAGGACACCAACGGCGATGGGGTGGCGGATCGCCGGGATCCGATCGTCGGGACCTTCCGGTCCCTGGGGCATGCCGGGGATATCCACGGACCCTTCCTCACCCCCGACGGTCGATTGGCGTTCACCGACGCCCCACTCGGACATGAGATCAAGGACCGTCAGGGACAGGTCCTCCACAAGGGAACCGCAGCCCGGGTGTTCCTGTGCGATCCTGACGGCTCCCGGCTGGAAACCTTCTGCGGGGGCGGCACCTACAACCCCATCGAGGTCGCCTTCACCCCGGCTGGCGAAATGCTCGGGATCATGACCTGGTACAATCCCGACGAGGCCCGGCATGACGCCCTCGTCCACTACATCCTCAACGGGGTGTACCCACGACGGGTCGACGCCTGGATCAACGAATTCCAGCAGACCGGGCCCCTCATGCCGGCTCTCATCCGATACGGCCTGGTCGCCCCCTCTTCGATCACCCGATACCGATCCGACGCTTTCGGGAGTGCCTATCGCGACACCTACTTCATCTCGTTCTACAACACCCATCGCGTCGATCAGGTCGTCCTCGAGCGCGACGGGGCCACGTTCAAGGCCCGCCAGATCCCGTTTCTCGAATCCTCCGATCCAGATTTCCGGGCCTGCGATGTGATCGAGGATGCCGACGGGAGCCTGCTGGTCATCGACACCGGCGGGTGGTTCATCAACGGGTGCCCTAGTGCCCAGGTCGCCAAACCCGAACGCCTCGGGGCCATCTACCGGATCCGGAAGGAAGGTGCCGCGGTCCAGGATCCCCGGGGTCGGACGCTGGACTGGAACACCGCCACATTGTCGACTCTCGCGGATCGTCTCGCGGATCCACGACCCGCAGTCCAGGACCGGGCCCTCGAGATCCTCGGTCGCCCCAGCTCGGAGTCTCTGAATGCGTTGCAGGGGACATGGACGCAGTCCACCAACCCTGAAGTCCGGATCCGAGCCCTCTGGGCCCTCGCCCGGCACCGCACCCCTGAGGCGCGTGGGGTGATCCGACTGGGATTCAAGGACCTGTCCCTCGAGGTCCGCCTCGCCGTGGAACGAACCGTTGGAAGTGACCGCGACGTCGCCAGCCTTCCAGAACTCCTACACACCCTCCGCTCCGAATCTCCCGCGGAACGCCGCGAGAGCGCATCGGCCCTGTCGCGTCTTGGCAACGCCGGGTGCGTGCCTGCGGTTCTCGATGAACTCGACCGCGCCACCGACCGTTTCCTCGAGCACGCCCTGATCGACGCCTTGATCCAGTCCGGCGACGAACCCTCGCTGTCCGAGGGTCTTCGACGTCCCTCGCCCGCAGCTCGTCGCGGGGCGCTCATCGCGCTGGATCAGAAGACCGGGAAAGGTCTCCGCCCGGACCAGGCCCGGCGGCTTCTCGCAGATCCAGACACCCGGGTCCGCCAACGCGCGGTGGACGCCATCGCGCGCCGTCCCGAGTGGGTGCAGGAAGCCGTGGGACAGATCCAGTCCTGGCTGACGGTCCCGACCCTGGATGCAGAGGGCCAGGCCTCGTTGCGGCATCTTCTCTCGGGACTCTGGAATCAGGAGCCAATCCGTAGCGTCGCCGCAGCTGCCCTCACCGCGCCCTCCACCACCCCAGACCGCCGTCGGCTCGTGCTCCAAGTCTGGGCCCAGGATGGACAGCCCAAGCTCTTGAAGGACTGGCAGGGTCTGATCCGGAACACGCTCGACAGCACCGACGACGCCCTTCTGCTGGAGGGTCTGACCCTTGCCCGGGCCGCCAGGACCAACCTCTGGAACGAGTCGATCACCCAAGTAGCCCTGAACCCCGATCGGAGTCCTGCAGTCCGCCTCCGTGCTGCCGAAGCCCTCGGCACCACCTCGCCGCTCCCGGATCCCATCCACGCCATGGTGGTCGACATCGCCCGCCAACCCGCAACCACCCACGCAATGCTCCGTCTCCAGGCGGCCCGTCTCCTCGGACAGGTCCCCGGAACTCCCGATCAGCTGCGGCTCCGGACCGAGGTCGCTGCCCAGGCCAATGGGGTCGAATTGTCTCAGCTGCTTCCGTCGTTCGAGCGCCCATTGACCGAGTCCTCGGCGCTCGCCCTCGCCGACGCGCTCGACCGATCCCCGGGCCGCGATGCACTTCCAGTGATCGCCGTCGATCGGATCGCCGTCGCCGCGGGTCCATCCACCCGGAAGGCCCTCACCCCCCTGCTGACCCGACTCCAATCCCGTCAAACCGGAACACAGGAACGCTACAAAGCGTGGACGCCGTCTCTCACCGGAGGCGATCCGGAGGCTGGACGGCGGGTCTTCCACGACACCCGGTCAGGATGCGCCCTGTGCCACCGGATCGCCGGCGAAGGAGGAAACCTCGGACCAGACCTCTCCACGATCGGAGAGGTCCGAACCCGACGCGACCTGCTCGAATCCATCCTATTCCCCAGCGCTTCCTACGCCCGCGGCTACGAGCCCATCGAGGTCGTGCGTCGGGATGGCGAACGGGAGACAGGCATCCTGCACCAGGAAACGGACGCCGCGGTCGAACTCCGCCTCGCGGACCACTCCCTCCGCCGCATCCCAAGAAACGAGGTCCAGTCGCTCGGGATCGGTCCGCTGTCGCTCATGCCCGAGGGACTGGAGGGGTCACTCTCCGTCGAACAGATGCGGGACCTTCTCGCGTTCCTCGAATCCCTCAAGGGGCCCACGCCCTGAACCCATCACCCACCGGTCGACGCCGGCTTTCCAGACCTTGGAATCCGTCGTCCATTCAGCAGCCAGCCGATCCAAGTGCTCCGGACCATGTAGTGGTAGGAGACCAGCAGGACACTGATCAACGAGACACTCAGGATCAGCCACTTGAGGAACGGCGATAGGTCCCAGGGCCGGATCAGCGACTGCAGCAGTGCGACCAGCGGATGGTGCATGATGTAGAGCCAGTAGGCCGAGTCGGCGAGGTATCGGATCACCGGATTCTCCCCGCTGAGATAGCGCCGGAACAGACCCATGAACCCAAAGCACATTGTCCAGGCAAAGAGGATCTGAAGGACCCCAGACAGGATCGGCTGTCGCTCCATCGCGGCCAATCCCAGCGGGAACAGCACCGCGTTCGCCCCAACCAGCAGCCAGACAAAACCTCGACCCAGTCGACCCTCCACATCCCCGGACTCGAAGTAGAGCGCGCCGACCGTAAAGAAGATGCCGTAGTAGACCACGAGATGCGGCTGCGGGATCAGCCCGACGGAGGTGTCCGGTCCAAAGCTCGGCCCAAACGGGGCCATCCACAGCTGAGGGATCAGGGTGATCGGCACCAGGACCAACGGCCACGCCGGAGACAGAAGCCAGGCGTGGGGAATCTGCGGCAGACCCAGCCGTCCCCACACCGACACCACCAGCGCGAAGAGGCCGACCAGCCAGCAGAGGAACCAGAGGAACCACAGGTGATCAAAGAGGGAACCCAGGACGAGATGCCATCGCCCGGAGCCATCGCCCCCGGAGACCCGTCCGGATCCCTTCACCTCGAACTGCTCGGAGGTCAGGAAATCCCGGTAGGCCCGTCGACTCGCCGTGAGCAGATCTTCCTGGGTTTCGGGGGCCTTCGAGCCGTTTGCAACCGCCGACTCTTTCGGCGCAGTCGATGCCTTTGGATCTCCAGCCCCATTCTGCGAGAGCAGTTGCCGACATTGCTCGCGCCGTTGACGGAACGCAGTCTCATCCGACGGGACGGGGATCCGCAGGAACTGGGCGATACCCCGAACGTCGGACCAACTTCCACGCGTGGCCTCCAACGGGGTCGAGCCCGAATTGTCCTTCACCCGGACATCCGCACCTCGCTCGATGAGGATCTGCAGTACTTCGGGATGGGCGAAGAAGGCCGCAGAATGAAGGGCGCGATGGCCGCCGGCACTCGGCTTGTTGACCTCGGCGCCCTTTTGGAGGAGCAGTCGGACCGCCTCGGGGTTGTCGTAGTGGGAGGCCCACGACAGCGCTGGATCCCGAATCTCCGGATCCACTTCGTTGGGATCGGCTCCCGATTCGAGGAGTTCACGGAGACGGACCAGATTTCCCTGTCGGATGGCCTCGACCACTTCGGACCGGACTCCCGGTTGGGAGAACCGGACCGCGTCCTGCGCCTGGGCCCGACTGCGCGCCCAGCCCACACACCAGTCCTGGATGGGAAGAACGGTGACGACCCCTGCGATCAACGGCAGGAACACCCGGAGGAACCTCTGCCGCAGCAGCGCCGTCAGCCCCCGCCCCCGCCAGAGCATCATGGTAAAATAGCCGCTGACGAAGATGAACAACGGCATCCGGAAGCCATGGACCCAGCTGACGAACAGCATCAGACCCTCGTTGCGCTTCCAGTCGCTCACCATCCAGCCCGTCGTGGCGAAGGGTAGCGAGGCGTGGAAGACCACCCCCAGCAGCATCGCGAAGGCCCGGAGCGCATCGAGATCGTGTCGGCGTTGGGAAGGCGTCGAGGGGGCTCGGTCCACGGCATGGGAAGATGGGTTGGGCCCAGGAGGGGCGTCGAGCGGGATTCCCATTGTCGACCAGGGAAGGGTTCCAAAACTGGCCGTGTCACGTTCTGATCACCGCGTGAGATCCGCGATCACCCTGGGCCTTGGACTGGTCGTGCTTGCAGCCATGCTGCATGCCGAGGTTTCGCCCGCGGAGGTCGATCTGTTCCGGCGTCCGTGGATCTCCCAACTCCGGCCCAGCCCGGACGGCCGCTGGATCGGTAGCCTCGTCTCGACACCCACTCCTGGCTGGGCCTGCTGGTCGGCCCAGGAACCCCACGCCCCACCGCGGGTCATTCCCGGCAGGATCTCGGAATTCACCTGGCTGGGCTCGAACTCCGTGGTTTGGGTCAACTCGAGCCAGCACCCACCCGCCTGGACGCATCTGACCCACCCCCTTGCGGAAGCTACCCCGTGGCAGCCCCCTGGGCCGGTCGACTGGATTCGGATCCTGCGTCCAAACCCACCGCTTCCCGATGCGATCCTGCTGGAAGGAGTTTCCAGGCGCCGCAACCAAGGCCTCCTCTCCTCGGGGCGCTTGGAGGTCTTCCGCGTTTCAATGTCCGCCATGGAGCCGGAGCGCCTGACCCGAAATCCGGGGCGCGTGATCACGTGGATGACCGATGCTGGCGGGCGGGTTCGGCTGGCCCTCGAACGGCGCGGAACCCAACTGCGGGTGCTCGAATTTCCGGAAGGATCCCAGTCCAAGGGCCGAGTCCGGCTGACCCTCGATCTCACCCAAGACACACCGCGTTGGCTCGCGGTGTCGGCCGACGGCTCCAAGGTCTGGTTCGCGGCTCGGATGGGACGGAACACCCGCGGGGTCCATGAGCTCAGGCTGGGTTCAGACACACCACCCCGGCTCGTGGTCTCCAACCCGGACTATGATTTCGACGGTCGAGCGATTGTGGACCGGGACACGCTCGTGGCACTGGTGACGGAGGAGCGGGTGCCCACGACACGATGGATGGATTCCCGGTGGGCGCAGGTTCCGGACCGCCTAGGCTTCCCTGTCGCCCTTCTGGAGGAAGGGCGGACGGGACTCTTCTGGAAACCCGGTCCGGACGGAGGGGGTGAGGCTTGGATTGTTCCTCGCCCGGACCAGAAGCGCCCCCCTGCCCGGCTGGCCCCAATCACGGGGATTCCGGTGACCCAACACCCAGCCGCCAAGCCGCTCGAAGGCCGCACCCGGGATGACCTCCGATGGACCGGCTACCTCTCGATGCCGGAACCCAACAGCTCCACCCGTCCGCCGCTGTTGGTACTGGTCCATGGAGGACCCTGGGAACGGGACTACGCCGCCAATTCTCCGGAAGCGGAGTTCCTGATCCGCCGAGGCTGGGCCGTGCTCCGGGTCAACTACAGGGGATCCGATGGGTTCGGTCGACGGCATCAGGAACTGGGTGCCGGACATTGGCGACAGGCGGCCCAGGATCTGATCGATGCCACCCGACAGGTACTGGATTCCAAGGCCATCGACCGGGAACGGGTCGCGATCTGCGGCACCAGCTTAGGGGGCTTCCTGGCGGCGCTGTCGCTGACCGAGCCCGATACCCCTTTCCATGCGGCGGCGTGCCTCAACGCGGTCTTCGACCTCGACGTCTGGCTTCGGCAGGCCCCAGCGAAGGCGAGCCCTCATCAACGACGAGTGTATCGGTCCCTGCTCCGTGGAGAGCAACGACCCGATCCGGGGTCCATGAGGGTCGATCCTCGACAGATCCAGCGTGCTCTCTGGCTGGGCCATGCCGTCGACGACAGCCAGGTGCCGGCCGACCAGTCCCGGAGGCTCGCACAATCGCTCCAGCATCTCGACCGCCCCGTCTGGCTGACTCTGTGGGCCTCCGGAGGGCACACCCTCGGCACGCCCTCGAACCGCGCCGATTGCTGGGATCAGGCGGAACGATTCCTGAGGAATCAGGGTCGACGTTAGCCCCGGAGTTCCACGCTTGATCAAGCTACCGGGTTGGCATTTCATATCGGCGTTTGCCGATGCGTTTGTCTACCGTCCAGGAACTTGTGAACGTTGCGAAATCCCTCTCGGATCCAAACCGAGTCCGGATCGTGGAGGCCCTCCGACAGGGCGAGCTCTGCGTCTGCGAGCTCTGTGACGCGCTGGACCTGACCCAATCCACGCTGTCGACCCATCTGCAGGTGATCCGGGCGGCAGGGATTGTCCGATCGCGGAAGGAGGGGAAATGGAGCTACTACGCCCTGACGCCGGAGGCCGTGACGATGATCGACACCTGGTTCCGCCCTTTCCAGAGCGCCATCCGCCGTGATGCGCCGCTCGTGCGGGATCGGAAGCGGCTGAAGCAGCGGTTGGAACTCCGCCAATCCGGGATTTGCTGCGTGGGTTTCAAATGCCCGGGGTCGGCTCGCAGAGGGAGGACCTCGTGAGACGGGGGCTTGCGGAGTTCCTGGGGACGTTCGTTCTCGTGTTCGCCGGAACCGGAGCGATCGTGGTGAATGAGGCACAGTCCGGGGTCGTGACCCATCCAGGGATCGCGGCCGTGTTCGGACTCGTCGTTGCAGCGATGATCTACACGTTCGGCGACGTCAGTGGGGCCCACCTCAACCCGGCGGTGACGCTGGCATTCACCGCAGCAGGACGGTTCCCGGCACGCAATGTTCCCCTCTATCTGGCCGCCCAGATCCTCGGGGCCATCGCCGCAAGCGCGCTGCTGTCGTATCTTCTGCCCGGGTCGAAGACCCTCGGGGCAACGCTCCCTGCGGGATCCGCCCTGCAGAGCTTCCTCTTTGAGGTGGTGCTGAGCCTCATCCTGATGTTGGTGATTCTGCAGGTGTCCACCGGGGCGCGAGAGAAGGGAATCACAGCCGGGATTGCGATCGGTGCAACGGTCGGGCTCGAAGCCCTCTTCGCGGGGCCGATCTGTGGGGCCTCGATGAACCCGGCCCGTTCGCTCGGGCCGGCACTGGTCTCGGGCCGTCTTGCCGAGATCTGGATCTATCTGACGGCCCCCACGCTCGGGGCCCTCCTTGCGATTCCCCTGCACCGCATCCTGCATCCACCCCACCCGCCAACCCCATCCGAAGACATCCCATGACGGTCCGCGAACTCCGTGAACATCTGGAACGGCATCCCAACCATGGGATCCGGTTCCGACTGCCTGAAGGCCAGCTTCTCGCAGCGCACGCGCATGTCTCAGAGGTAGCCCGGATCGAAAAGCGGTTCATCGACTGCGGCGGCGTCCTCCGGAACGACCGGTTCTGCCGGCTCCAGACCTGGGTTGCTGACGACGTGGACCACCGTTTGGGCGCCGCCAAACTGCTCGGCATCCTCGACAAGGCAAAGGGCATCCTGGAGAGCGAGGACCTTGATGTGGATGTCGAACATGAGGTGGGGTTCGTGACCCAGATGCCGCTGAAGTCGATCTTGGTGGAGGGCGACTGCCTCACCCTTCAGCTCGAGCATCGTCACACCGACTGCCTCGCCCAGGACCGATGCCTGCCGAAGCCCGCACCGGCGGCAGCGATCGGTTTCCGGAAGCCCACGCCTCGGACCTGAAGAATCCTCTTTTCCTTCCTCCTCATGAGCCAACCCGTCTCCACACCCCTGATTCTCGTCCTCTGCACCGGCAACTCCTGCCGGAGCCACATGGCCGAGGGCATCCTCCGTGCCGCAGCCGGCGAACACTTCCGTGTGGCCAGCGCGGGCAGCAAGCCCAGCGGCTATGTCCATCCATTGGCCATCCGGGTGCTGTCAGAGATCGGCATCGACATCTCGGCGCACACGTCCAAGCACATGGATGAATTCCTGGGGCAGGACGTGGAGACGGTGATCACGGTCTGCGGGAACGCCGACCAAGTCTGTCCGCGGTACCCGGGCCAGGTGAACCGTCATCACTGGCCCTTCGATGATCCGGCCCATGCCGTCGGCAACGAGGAGGAGCGTCTGGAGGTGTTCCGTCGGGTCCGCGACGAGATCCGCCGGGTGTTCGAGGCCTACTGCCAGGGGCGGCTGGATCAGGCGGGGCTTCGCTGATCCGGAACCCGTCGGTCCCAAGGATTGAGACCCCGATTCCGCCGTGGCTGCAGAAGCCACCGTCGTCAGCGTTTCCAGGCGTTCTGGACGGCGGCGATGATTCTCCTGTCATCCGTTCCCGCATCACGGACCAGCTCCAGGAACCCGGCCAGGGTGAGGGTCACCTGATGGAAGAAAGCCCGGTCGCCTCCACAGCCGTACATCAGGTCCGACGGCATCTCGCAGCGCAGTTTGAGGCGAGCCTTCACGATCAGACGGGGCAGCCACGGGATGCCCTCCACGGCATCGGTCTTGGCTGGAAGGTCCGACATCAGTGCCGTGCGTCCCGACCGACGCCCCTTCAGCTGGTTCAGGAAGTGATCCCTGCAGACCGTCTGGATCGCCAGCACCGTCGGGTAGTCGGGCTCCCCATAGCGTTGGAGATCATCCACGAAGTCGAACAGTTCCTGTGAGGAGCACCCGATGCCCTCGAGAAAGTCGGCATCCCCTCTCGAGAACATCGTTTGGGGGGACCGTCGCCCCTCCTTCCACGCGAGCATTCCGCTGCCGTGGAGTTCCCGAAACCGCTTTTCCCAGGAGGAATTGTCCATGGACGGACCCTAGACCCGACTCCACGCCCCGCCAACCCGCAGACTCGCCCGCGGTCCGGGGAGTGGAGGGCTGAGGGTTCAGGCTGATATCGCAGCCGGTGGACCGGAATACGCCTGCTGCAACCCACCTGAACCCTCAGCGCTCGGCACTCGCCTGCCGGCAGGCTTCCATCGCTACTGTCCCAACTGCTGGATCCGGAAGAACACGGGGTCTCCCATCAGGAGCATCCCGGCCTGGCGCTCCATGAGGGTCTCCCCTCCGTGCCATGGCACCCGCATCAGATCGAGGGTCGTCTGGACCCGGAACGGCGGAGATCCGCCATGCCAGTTGAGCACCGTGGTGACCACTCGGGAGCCATCCTCTTTGGGAAGGTCGAGTCTCAGGACGGGAGTGATCGTCTCGTGGGTCATCCGGGCGATGAGACGATGGAACGCGGCCGTCGGATTGACCCCATCCCACCACAGGAACTGTTCCGGATCGCCAGGCGGGCAATGCAGGTTGGCCGCATCCACGATATTGGTGAACCCATACCCGGCTGGATTGGCCAGGATGTGTTCCAGAAGATGGGCGTGGTCATAGCGGTACACGGTGAGGCCATACCGCGTCCGGAGCGTGTCGATCTCATGTTCCATCCGGGTGTTGAGGGCTGGGTAGTCGAGATTCCGCGTATAGTCGTTGCTGAGCCCCGGGATGAGATGAAGGGGGGGCAAGGTGGGCAGGACAAAGGACCTGGCCCCAGCCTCAAGCAGGAGTGTCAGATTCGCCACGTAGTTGGAGACGGCCGCATCCACCGGGGAGCGGTTCAGGGCCAGCTCCGCAGTCATGCCCGCCCACCAGGGTGCGAACAGGCTGTTCGTGCCCGGCAAATGGTTCTTGAGATAGTCCTGGATCTGTTTGGCGACATCCGGTCCATGGGAGCCGGACGCGGCGAAGTTCAGAACCTGCCCGCCCTTGTTCAACCCCATCCGATCTGCGAACGACTCCACCCAGGAGTCCCCATTGGATGCACTTGCCAAGGAGATGCTGCTATCGAACACGGCCAGCTCGGTCCACCGCGCCAACAGAAGCGACGCAGGGCGGCTGATCGTCTCCCCTGTTGCATCCCGGACGACCACGACATAGTCACCCAGCTCCTTGAGGGTCACCGCAGGCAGGGACAGCGTCGGCAGCGTGGCGGATCCCAGATCGTCGCCGTCCCGCCTCCATTGATAGGTCAAAGGCGGGACCCCACTGGCCTCCACGTGGAAAGTCGCTGCATCACCCAGAAACACAGCCTGATTGCGTGGGTGGGTGACCACCACGGGAGCCGCCATCAGCCCGTACCAGCAGGTCATCACCGCCATCAGCAGCCCACCCAGTCGACAAGATCTTGAATTCATAGACGTAGACGCTCGAGGCAGTGGGAGGTCCGGATTGTTGGCGTGGGTTGGTACGTGGACCGGTCCTGGATCCGCTGCACTCCGCGACCACACAACGGGGGCGTTCCGGGGGATCTTACCCTTGAGGATGGGCATTATCGGATTCCCGACCGGGGGGCGTCTCGCACATCCTCGGAGGCATGCTGGCCGACCTGACCACCCATCTGCTCCTCAACCAGAATCTCGACGCCCCGGCGATTGCTGAGGCGGTGGGGGCCCTTGCGGATCCGGCACCGGACGTCGAGACCAAAGCGGCATTCCTCACGGCCTTGGCCCGGAAGGGCGAGACGACGGCGGAGCTGGCCGGCTTCGCGCGGGAACTGAGGGCGCTGTCGATCCCCGTTCCCGTCAGCGAGGCACTCCGTCGGGTCGAAATCCTGGACGTCTGTGGCACGGGCGGGGATCGACTGAACACCTTCAACATCTCCACAACTGTCGCCTTCGTCTGCGCGGCCGCGGGATGCATCGTGGCCAAGCACGGCAACCGGGCGATCACCTCCCAGTCCGGAAGTGCGGACGTCCTGCAGGCCCTCGGCATCCCGATCGAGCTTCCGCCCGATCGCGCCGCCGAGTCCCTCGAGCGCCACGGATTCGCGTTCCTGTTCGCTCCGCTGTTCCATCCGGCCTTCCGGCACATCGGACCCGCCCGACGGCTCTGCGCCGAGCGGGGTCAGCGGACGCTGTTCAACTTCCTGGGCCCGCTGCTGAACCCTGCACGGCCGACCTGCCAGCTGGTCGGAGTCTCCAGGCCGACGGTCTGTGAACCCATCGCACGGACCCTTCAGGATCTCGGTCTGCGGCGCGCAATGGTGGTCTGCGGGGAGGTTCCGACCGGTACCGGGTCCGAACCGGCCCATCTCGACGAACTCAGCACCCTCGGCCCGAACACGATCGCGGAGTTCCACCATGATCGCGGATTCAGCTGCACCGAGTGGTCGGCCTCCGATTTCCCGCTGCAACCTGCCCGCCTCGACGACCTCGCTGGCGGTGACGCCCAGCAGAACGCTCGGATCATCCGGGACATCCTCGCCGGGACGGATCGGGGGCCGAGGCGGGACGCCGTGCTGCTGAACGCCTCCGCCGCCCTCATGGTGGCCGGAGTGGTCCGGAGCATGGTCGAGGGCTGGGAACGGGCTGGTGAGCTGATCGACTCCGGCAAAGTCACGGCACGGGTCGAAGCCATCGCGGCCGGATGAATCGAAACCCCTCCATCTCGGTCCTCCACGATCCAATGACCGTCACCGAAAAACGGAATCCACTCCGCCGCCGGTTCCATTCCCGGAGCGCACTTGTCCTCATTGCCGCAATCCTGGGGGTCACCCGTGGCGCCCCCTCGAAGGCCACTTCCATCCAATCGTTGGATCTGATTGGAACCGACATCCAGCTGGTCCTGACCACGGACTGGGAGCGCCGATACCGGATCGAGGTCTCCCAGGATCTGACGACCTGGACTACCGCCACGATCAGCCCCTCCGCGGAAGGCACTTCGTTGGCGGTCCGGCTGCCCCTCTCGAGGTCAGAGTCCCAGTTCTTCAGGGCCTCCCTGTTCGAGTGGGAGGAACTCCATGCCGAGTGGCTGGAGGCACGGCAACGTTGGAGTAGCCAGGGGGTGTCCACCTATCGGTTCGAGTGCCGGTGGAACTGCAACTGCCCGTTCTGGGGCTGGGCCCAGGTGCAGGTCCGCGACGGGGTCGTCGTGGACGTCGTCGCAGTCGACACCGGACTGCCGCTGCCGAAGGAACAGTGGAGCCTCTACCTGTCCATCGACGGACTGTTCGACTGGATCGAGTCCCGCCGCGGGCTCCATCCCGTGGAACTTCGGGCGGCGTTCGACCCGGCACTGGGACACCCGGTCTCGGGATTTGCCGATCTCTCGCGTTTCATCGCCGACGAGGAGCTGGGCTTCGAGGTGCGGGCGGTTTCGTTCTGAGTCCCCGAGCCGTCTTCCGCAACCGGTTCGGCCAGGGATTTGGTGGCCCAGTGGGGCTTCCGGGCGTAGCGTCTCCCATCATGGATCCCAAGCTGAATGCCGAACTCCGTCTGCGGCACGCCCAGGCCCTGACACGTCGGGAGTTCTTCGCGCGCGCCGGTGTGCTGAGCCTCGGCGGGGTAGCCCTCGGCCAGCTGGGGCTGGGCAGCGGCACCGGCTGGGCTTCGCAGCCTTCGGTCAACCCGTTGGCCCTGAAACCCGCACCGCGGCCGGCACGGGCCAAGTCGGTGATCTACCTGCACATGTCCGGGGCCCCGCCGTCCCTCGACCTGTTCGACTACAAGCCGGAGCTGCAGAAGCGCCACATGCAGGAGTGTCCGGAGTCACTGCTGAAGGGACAGCGGTTCGCCTTCATCAAGGGGGTGCCGAAGATGCTCGGATCCCCCTATAAGTTCCGGCAAGCCGGCCCCTCTGGAGCCTGGTTCAGCGAACAGATCCCGCACATCGCAGGCATCGCCGATGAGATCACAGTGGTCCCGTCGGTCTGGACCGACCAGTTCAACCACGCCCCGGCCGAGCTCATGCTCTACACCGGCAGCATGCGCGCCGGGAATGCCAGCATGGGATCCTGGGTCACCTATGGACTGGGAACCGTGAACCAGGACCTCCCTGGATTCATCGTCCTGCTGAGCGGCGGGACCGATCCCACCGGCGGCAAGAGCCTCTGGGGTTCCGGGTTCCTGCCCGGGGTGTTCCAAGGCACCCAGTGCCGCACGACGGGTGAACCGATTCTCTACGCCAACAATCCTCCCGGAATGGACCGGTCGAGCCGACGCCGCACCCTCGACGCGCTTCGGGATCTCAACCAGGCCGAGGCGCGTCAGTTCGGGGATCCCGAGACCCTGACCCGGATCGAGCAGTATGAACTGGCGTTCCGGATGCAGGCCAGCGTGCCCGAGGTGTTCGACATCGGCCGGGAACCGGAATCCGTCCGGGCCATGTATGGAGCCAAGCCGGGCGAGGGCAGCTTCGCCAACAACTGCCTGCTCGCACGACGGCTCGTCGAGAAGGGCGTCCGCTACGTCCAGCTCTTCGACTGGGGCTGGGACATCCATGGGACGAGTCCGGGTGACGACCTCATGGAGGCGTTCCCGAAGAAGTGTCGGGACGTCGACCGCGCCAGCGCGGCCCTGATCCGGGATCTGCGCCAGCGGGGACTTCTCGAGGACACCCTGGTCATCTGGGGTGGTGAGTTCGGTCGGACTCCGATGAACGAGGCCCGTGGGGGGTCCACCTTCCTGGGACGGGATCATCACCCACACTGCTTCACCCTCTGGATGGCCGGTGGCGGGATCCGCGCCGGTGGACTGTATGGCGCGACCGACGACTTCGGCTACAAGGTGGTGGAGAACCCGGTCAGCATCCGGGACCTCCAGACGACGATCCTCCACCAGCTCGGCATCGACGCGCACTCCTTCCTGTACCGGTATCAGGGACTGGACCAGAAGCTGATCGGCCCCACCGGGGAAGGACAGGTCGTTCAGGGTCTCCTGGCCTGAGCCACGGGATCGAACCGGAAGATCGGAACGGAATACCCGGGACCCAGATCCCAGAACTGCGGGGTCCGGTGGAGGGTCAGGACGCGCGGCTGATCCTATCCTTCACCGCCAGCAACACGGCGGGATCCATCTCCAGCACGTGCCGACGCTCGGGGAACCGTCCCCCCTGGACGTCGGCGATGTATTCGGAAAATGCAGCGATGCGTTCCCGCTGGAGACGCTGGAATTCCTCGCGGAAGTTCCGGTAGGCCTTGGCATGCCGGGGGAGCCGCTCGTCGTAGTCCCCTAGGATGTCGTCGGAAAACAGGAACTGGGTATCGCACCCGTCCCCGGATCCGAGGGACATGAGGATGAGACGGGTCCGCCCACACAGAAACCGGGCGAGCTCATGTGGGACACATTCGATCTCCGCTGCATAGGCCCCGGCGTTCTCCAGGGCCTTTAGTCGCTCATGGAGCTCGAACGCTTCCTCGGCAGTCTTCCCCACGGCGCGGTATCCGGTCCAGGTGACATGACGCGGAACAAGTCCGACATGGCCGACGACCGGCAGTCCTTCCCGGGCCATGGCTTCGATGATCCGGGGACTCGCCGAGCAGTAGACCGAGCTGGCCCCCGCCTCGAGGGCCCGGAACCCCACCCGGATCGCCTCCTCGGGTGAGGCCAGCCCGTGCGGGGTGGCCGCCGAGAGAAAGCTCTGGGGGGCTGCGGCCACCAGCACCGGGAGGCGGGTCTGGGATTCCGGTGAATCGAAACTGCAGCTCATCAGGTCGACCCCCGCCTGTTCCGCCGCCGCGGCCTCCTCGGGGGATTTCACATGGATGTGGGTCAGCTGACGCTTCCCCTTCAACTGGAGGAGGTCATGGACGGTGTACTTCTTTCGGGGACGGAGCATGGCCCAAGCCTCCCCGACCCGGGGTCCCACAGCAATCTCCACGCATGGATCCCATGATGTCCCCGCGGCCGGAACATTGATCAGAACCGGGTTGGATGGATTGCTTCGGATCCAACGCAGGCGTTGACCCAGGAAAGGTGCGGAGATCCTGGGAGAGGCACGCAGGCCACGGGTGATTGGTGCGGCGTGACGCCTCCTCGACGGAAGCCGATTGCGTTGGATCCAGCCCCTGATCATCGTCCAAAGACCTCCGGCGGTGTCCGGCCATTGGACCTTCTCCAAGGGACCTGGGCTGTCGGCGTCGTCCTCAGCAGAAACGGCTGCGTGGCCTCATCGATCCCAACCCAAGCCACCGTATTGGCAGGTCTGAATCGCCGGGAGGGCTGGATGCTCCTCACGTTGGCGGCACTGCAGTTCGTCTCGATGGTCGACTTCATGATCATCATGCCGCTGGGCCCACAGCTGCTCACGGCCCTTGGGATCGATGCGACGCGGTTCGGCTGGACCGTTTCAGCGTACACCTTCGCGGCGGGAATCACCGGATTCCTTGCCGCGCCGTTGCTCGATCGAGTTGGACGGAGATCGGCCTATCTCGTTCTCACCTTGGGACTGCTTGCCTGCACCACAGGATGCGGCTTCGCGATGAACCACCCGCAGCTCCTCGCCCTGCGGTGTGCGACCGGGATCTGCGGGGGACTGCACGAAGCCGTCGCCCTGGCCATCATTGCGGATGTCTTCCCTCCGGAGAAAAAGGGTCGCGCAACCGGTGTCCTGATGTCCGCATTTGGACTGGCATCAGTGGTGGGGGTGCCTTTCGGAATCACCCTCGGAGCCCGATTGGGTTGGCAGGCACCCTTCTTCGTGCTCGGAGTTCTTGGACTTCCCTTGGCGGTGCTGGCGGCATGGACGCTGCCCCCGCTCACCGGACATTTGGGTTCTGGAGCACAGCGACCGCCTGGGGATTTTGTTGCCACGCTCACCCTGCCCCCGCATCGGTGGGCATTTGCACTGGTCGCAACACTCATGTTCGGGGCGTTTGCAGTGATTCCCTACATCAGCACCGCCTTGGTCGCGAACATCGGGGTCAAGGAAACCCAACTCCCGATCGTCTTCATTTTGAGCGGACTCTTGACCTTCGTGAGCACGCCGTTGGTGGGCCGTCTGGTAGACCGCCGCGGAGCCCTGCGGGTGTTTTGCGGCATCGTGCCGGTGTCGGCAGCCATGATGATGCTCATGACGCACCTTCCTCGGGTGGGGCTGATCGGTGCCATCCCGGTGGCGGCGCTTCTGATGGCGAGCAATGCCGGACGCATGGTGAGTGTGATGGCGCTCATCATGGCCAGCGTTGAACCCAGTCGGAGGGGCGGGTTTATGTCGGTCAATTCGTCGGTGCAGAACGTGGCAAGCGGTCTCGGCACCCTGTGCTCTGGCCTGATCATTGAGGGAGATCCGGGAGGGCCCCTCCGACATTTTGGAACGATTGGCCTGTTGGCTGCAGCGACTACCCTCGCAAGCCTCTGGTTGGCCCGCCGCGTCCACCCCCAGGGGGAAGCGACACCGTAGATCAGGCCCCGGTGATTGGGTGAAGGGTCCCACTGCGTGCAGTTGTGGAGCTCCGATCGCTGGGGACGCCACACCTGTTTACCCGGGATCGATTCCAGGTTGGAAAAACTGCGAATTTGCTGAGGAAAAGAGTGGAGCGGGTGAAGGGAATCGAACCCTCGTTTTTGTAGGAGCAGGCCAAATCATCGAAAACAGGCGCAAAAACGCGCGATTTTGTCGGCCGCTCGGTGCAGGCGTATGACACTGTATGACAATCGGTAACGCTGCTTTTCGTCGCTACCATAGAGTTCCAAGGTCTCACCGGTGGCTCCCAGAACCATCCACTCCATGCGAGCTGGATCCGCACAACATCGGACAGGATGCCTTTGGGCAAAAACACGGGCTGAACCGTAAGGGCTTTGTCCACGGCCACCTCGTTAACCGTTGGCCACCTGGATATCCGGAAGGCGAAGCGGCACTAAGCAGCTCGGTTGATGCGTGTCTCCAAGCCGCGCACCCCTTCGATGATCTCGGCGAACGGAGGCGGCTCGGCTAGAAACATCGGGCGCATCTTGGCGTAATCCGCCGCCAACTCCGACGGTACAAGCCGGAACGTGCCCGGCTTGGCCAGATCGTAACGGGCCCAACTCCGCGCGAAGAACCGTGATTTCCAGTCCACCACCCGCTCGAGCAACGCGATATCCGATAGCGCGTGCCTGACTTCGTGGCACGCGGCCAAGGCCGCCACGTCCGCATAATGTCGCGAATAATTCCCCGGCATCGGCGACTCAGCGTCGCGGTGGTGCTCCGCATGCAGGATGGTCGCTTTTTCCCAGAAGGCCCGACCCACATCGAGCGCCACCACGTCGCAGGCCATCCCGGCCAGCGGCCCGGGCAAAACCTCCGCCAGCCATGGACGCACGCGATGCCCACGCCAAGGAGGGCCTGTGCTAGGTGGTCCGCAAGGCGAAGGTCGCCGGGCGGTTCCCCATGGCGACCAACTAGCTGCCACGAGTTTCGACCTCCCGCCTTCCGGCCAGTGGACGACGGTCGAATCAGCTCACCCAAAAGGAACTGCTTAATCCTCGGGTTCGGTCTCGTCCTGCGGGAATCCCGTCCCACCATCGTTATCCTACTGACTGTATCGATCCGGCCGAACCGCGTGCCGTTGAGTCGATTTTTCCTTCCCGGGGGGAGCCAAACCTCGGATTCTGACAAATGATCCAAGAGACACGCTGTTTGGAACCCCGCTCCTCCACCGGGATCCGGCGGCACCGCCTGCGCCGGACCTTCAGGCCATTCTTCCTCGTCGCCTTCCTCACGTGTGTCAGTCTCGGGCTTCCCTTAGCGATCCAATCGGCGACGCCGGGCACGGTCCTGGGCACCTTTGTCCGCAGCATGGAATCTCTGTGCCCGGCGATCGATGCCAACGGGATCGTCTATTCGGTCGACGAGAACGCGACGGTCTATGCTATCGATCCGCGGAGCCTCCAAACCATCTGGCAATCCCATCTCGACTGGAGGGGCCAGGTCTTTAACCCGATTGTGAAAGACTCTTCACCGGTCGTCGGCACCAACGGTGTGGTTTACGTCGGGTTGATGAACGGGAAGATTTACGCCTTGGAGACCGCCAACGGCACACTGCGCTGGAGCGCCACGGCCGGAAAAGAGATCCATTCGACCCCCGCCCTAGGGCACGACGGACGCCTCTATGTCGCAAGCGAACGGCTCGTAGCATTCGACGAAAACTCCGGGGCCCGACTTTGGTCCGCCCTGCCGTCGACTGTCTTCGGCTACATGTCGCCTGTCGTCGGGAAGGACGGGACGGTCTACGTGGTGGGCGAAGACCTTTACGCCGTCCACGGAAGCAGCGGCACGATCAAATGGCGGGTCCGTTCCCTGGGGGGAGGTGCGTCGGGAACGTCGCCAGCGATCGACAGCGACGGGACCCTATACCTCGGCGCGACGGAGCGACCGGCACGCACCCCGAAGGTCTTCGCTGTGGACGGGAACGGCGGAGGATTAAAATGGGCTCTACCTACCAGCGGGTTCGTCCTGTCCTCCCCGGTGCTGGGCCCCGACGGGACGCTGTTCGTCGGGACAGAATCCAGTTTAATGGCGATCGATCGGACCACCGGGCGCAAACTTTGGGAGACCAAATCGGTGTCCGATCTTGGCATGTGGGACACCCCTGCGGTCGACGCCAATGGAGTCGTCTATGTAAGCGGCACGAGCGCCTTGATGGGCCGTACAGGCACTCCCTTGTGGAAGGTAACGGGTCACGGGGGGCTGGGCCTAGCCATCGACACTGCTGGCCGGCTATGGGGCGCTCTGGGAGCCGTGGCTACCGGCGGGCCCGGGCCAGCTCCCGGTCTCTGGTCGAAGCACCATGGAAACCTCGCCAATGACGGCCGTGTCGCCCAGGTGGCCGGTACGCCCCCGAAAGCGCTCCTGCAACCCGTCAGCCAGTCCGCGATGCTCGGAGAAACGGTGAGCTTCCGGGTCGAGGCGGAGAACGCGACCTCCTACCAATGGCTCAAGGATCTTGAGCCGATGCCCGGGGCCACGGGTCCGGTGCTGGTCTTTCGGGTCCAGGAATCCGGGATGGCCGGCAGCTACCGGGTGGTCATCAGCAACCCGGAAGGAAACATCGTCAGCGACCCGGCGATGCTCGCGGTGCAATCCCGGCAACTTTGGCGCATCAACACCGGCGCCCCGGTGAGCGGATGCCCAGCGGTCGGGCCGGACAACGGGGTCTATTTCGGATCCGGAACCTCGATCCGAGCCCTGAATGGTGAGGACGGATCCCAGCGCTGGATTTTCCCGACCACCGGCGAGATGGGCGGGGCCGTCGCATTGGCCCCCGATGGGCAGCTGTTCGCCGGCGTCTGCTGCCGACCGAACACGTTCTCCTGGTCTCGCACCATCCTGTACGCGCTGAAGGCGGCGAACGGGACGAAGGTCTGGGATCTCAGCGCCGACATGACCACCACCGCCACCCCGAGTCTGGGTGCCAATGGCCGGCTTTACCTGCCCTTTGCCGATGGTTGGATGTACTCCCTTCGGCAAAGCTCGGGGGTGTGGGTCTGGCGCCGTCAGTACTCTCCCAAGGAGTCGGCCCCGGCCCTGGGCGAGGACGACACCCTGTACTGGTACTGCCGGGCCTCCGAGGTGGCCGCGGCCAACGGGGACACCGGCGAGCTGCTGCGGAAGAGCGACTTCGAGATCAACCCGCCCGGGGCTTCGCCGGCGATCGGTGCCGATGGCACGGTGTATCTGGTGTCCTCCCAGATGCGGACGCTGGCAGCCTACGACGGCAGGACCGGAGCCAGGCGCTGGTCCACCGCGACCCGCTACGGGGCCGACGCGGGACCGGCGATCGGTGCCGATGGCACGATCTTCGTGGCCAGCGCCTACAACGACAGTGCCCTGGAGGCGTTCCATCCCACCACCGGCGTCCGGAAATGGGCCCTCGACGTCCCATTGGAATGGTTCTCGTCAACCCCGACAGTGGGCGCGGATGGCACGGTCTACGTCAGCGCCATCGGTGGACTGTACGCGGTCGACGGACGGACGGGAGAACTCCTCTGGAACGTCCAGGGGACGATGCGGTCCCCCGCGGCCCTGGCTCCCAACGGCAACCTCTACGTCGGGACGACCAACGGGCTGATCGCCTTCCGGACACGCAGCCCGGGTCTGGCGAACTCATCCTGGCCCAAATTCGCCGCCACCGCCGCCAATTCCGGCCACATCCGGGCCATCGAACCGGAGAAGCCGCGCCTGCTGGAGCAACCCGCGGAACAACGGGTCCGGGTGGGCGAAACCGCCCACTTCTCGGTCACCGCGCACCAGGCAGAAACCTTCCAATGGCTGCGGAACGGGGAGGCCATCCCAGGGGCCACCCAGGCGGATCTGGTGTTGCCGGCGGTGTCGCTCCGGGACGACGCAACCTATTCCGTTGAAGTCGGCAACCGGATCGGGGTCACCCGAAGCGATGACGCGCGCCTGACGGTTTTGTTTCCCCCGGAGCTCAAAATCATCCGCGATCCATCCCTTCCGGAAGGATTCAAGCTGTCTGTCCGAGCCGACTGGAACACCGTGTGGTCGGTGGAGGTCTCACCGGATTTGGAGCAGTGGACCGCGGAAACCACCGTCATAGGCGCGGGACCTGGGGCCACGTCGCGAGTCCAGGTTCTCCACGACCCGAGCGCACACCGGCACTACTGGCGCTTGAGGGCCAAACAATGATCGACGATCCCGCCCTCAGGAACTCGAGATCACGTCTCTGCTCCTGCCGTAATGCGCGAGGAGCCACCGCCCTCCCAATAGCACCCCAGCCAGATAATTATACCACCCCAAGTGCTAGGGAACCCTCGGGGCTTGCTCGCCCTCGTCCCGCATTGGGGCTGGGATCGGGCCCATGGGCAAGGGAGGGGAAGATTGACGGCTGATGGTCGGGTCGGCGGATAACCTTGCCGCCACCGTTACACCTAGGACGACCGAGTGATCATGTTGGTAAAGGGCCCTGCCCTCACATGCCCCAATCTCCATGTGCAGTCCTGAACACCATTTGCCAGATGGTCTTCATCCCAGCCATCCAACCACACTGGCCTCCAAGCCAAGACACGCCGGAGATGCCACGGCTGAATTGGCGTCCCAGGCACGGAGGAGCTGAGGAATCTGGGAAACAGCCTCCACCCCACACCCCTTCAGTGGACAAGACGTGGGGGAACCATGTTTCTTACGGCAGGGGATCTGCGAAAGCACCAAACCGTCAGCCACGTCACCTGCCCCTGAACCACGGTTTCGATTCCGGCTGGGAAAACCCAAGGAAAAGGAACTGATCCGGGCTGCTTCGTATGCCACTCGTAGGACAGTGCCCAGAAAAACTGCGAAATTGCTGAGGAAAAGAGTGGAGCGGGTGAAGGGAATCGAACCCTCGTCTCAGGCTTGGGAAGCCCACGTTCTACCATTGAACCACACCCGCGCTCTCGGAGGAGAGTGGATACCCCGCAAGGAAGCCTGGGGCAATCCCGTTTTGCCGTCGGACGCATCTCGGGCGCAGACCCGTCGGCAGGATCGCTGAGGGACTCATGAGGCCTGGTGAGGTCTGTATCAAGACTGAACGCCCTTTGGACTGGGTTAGATCGTCCAATTCGGATGTCTTTTCATCCTTGGCAATGACCAACCTACCGTCCCAGCCTTTCTGGTAACCGCATAGCTTGCCCTGACCAACCCGTTCCGACCTTTTGAACCTCTTCGTCCAGGACCTGCGTTTTTGGCTGCGACGGCAGTCGGCATGGAGGGATTTTTCACGGGCGGTCCGACACCTCGGGCTATCTGAGTTTCTGCGTCGAACGTTCCTGTGGCCGAGGATCCTCCACACCGCCCCGACGCGGTCAAAGCCGTGGGTGCGCGGTGGGGCGGTCGAGCTGCACACCATGTGTCATGAGGACGATTGGTTGCTCGCCATCTGGATGCTCAAGAGCCTGGCACGGGTGATGGGGGAGCTTCCCCCACTGGTCATCCACCTCCAAAGGCTGCCCCGGCCGTCAGCCCTTGTGGCACTCAGGCACCACTTTCCGGATGCGCGCCTGGTGCTGCCTGAGGAATCGGTTCCAATGGTGTCCGAATATCTGGCGGCACGGCGCCTGACCCGATGTCAGGACTGGCTCTGGCGGGAACCGATCCTCAACAAGCTCGTCACATTCCAGATTGTCGCCTCGTCCACCAATGTCATCTGGGTCGATTCCGACGTCCTCTTCTTCAACAAGCCCGAGGAGTTCGCACGGCTCACGGACAAACCCCTGGACCGGATCTTCTTCCAGGAGGATTGCACCGTGTCCTTCACGCTGACGCCAGAGCAGGCGCTGCAGCAGCTGGGAATATCCATCACCAAACGGATCAATGCCGGCCTTCTGATGCGGTCGAGGGACTCGATCCGACTGGAGAAGGTCGAGGAGCTTCTTGGCCATCCGATGGTGGGAATCCACAGCGGTCTCATCGACCAGACCCTACAGGCGCTCTGCGCCTCCGCGGATGGGATCGCGGATAATCTTCCGAGGAGCTACGCCATCCAGCTCGAGGAGGACATCAATCCCGCGTCGATCGTGTGTCGCCACTATGCGGGTCCGACCCGGGCCTGGATCACCACCCAAGGTATGCGCTGGCTGATCCAGCACGGCATTCTGAGATCCTGAATTGGGTGGAGAGACGCCCGAGTGCGGGCGTCTTGTCAGGGAGACTCGGCAAGCACTGCCTGCCTCTTCTCGATGTTCCTCCAGGGCCATGCCGGACGGTCCTCCGGGTCCACGAACCGCTCGAGATCCCGCACCGCGATGCCGCGGTAGCCGTTGTCCTTCATCCACTGGAGGTATTCCGCAAACCGCTCGGGAGGAGTGTTTACCCATGGATGTTCCCGGTCCGGCACCCCATGAAACTGGAGCACCGCAATCCGACCTTCCTTGGCATCGGCCACCGCCCGCTTCAGATCCTCAAGGGTCCAGGCGGGCCGCGCATCGCCCGTGGTCGGGATGAGCAAGGGGTCGTCGATAGTCGGTTCGTAGGCAACACCCCGGCCCGTCTCGTACGCATATTCCGGCTGGGCTCCACGGCGAGCCCATCGGATCCCCGCCTTCCTGAGAAGCTGGAGTCCTCCCGGATGGATCGCATTCCCGGGGTAGGCAAAACTGATGGGACGCGGAATCCCATGGGCTTCGCACTGGGAGGCGATGTGTTCGATCTCCCCCTGCAGAATCCCAAGGGTGTCGGCGGTCACGCTCAGATGGGATCGGGTATGGTTCCCGATCTCGAATCCATCCCGGTGCAGGTCTGCGATCTGGGGCCAGGTCATGTAGTCGACCTTATTGGACGTAAACGAGAAGCCTTCCGTAATGAAGAAGGTCGCCCCAAACCCATGCTGCTTCAGGAGCGGGCGGACATTCGAGTGGAGCGAGGCGACGGAGTCATCGAATGTCAGGACCACGAGACGATCGGGGATCGGCTCGAGCGGCCTCCGTACGGGTTGGGGTTTCTGCAGGAACTCCCGCTGAAGGCGGGCCAGCTCGACCGACACGTTGGTTCCCTCCCAGAACCAGACCCAGCCGCGTGCCTCACGGGTGGCACCTGGGGGACAGTCATCGAGCCGGGGATCCGCATGGAGACACGGCACCGGGGGATTGTTCCAGGCGCGATCGATTGGATCCCACGCCGTGATGATCCATCGGTTGCCCTCCGGGTTCCGCGCCGCCGAAAAGGGTCCCTGCACCAACTTGTTCGTCCCGGTCTGCACCTCGAATCCTGCAGCATGACCCAGCATCAAACACATCTGGGCCTTCAGTGCCGTCAGGGATTGTGCCGTTCCATTGCGCAGCCACCACCGGAGTTCCACATGATTCGATCGCGACAGGGCACGCGCTCCAAAGGTGATGCCGTTCGGCAGACGCCGTTCCGAGTCCCAGGATCCATCGGTTCTTCGGATCCACTCGACCTTTGGAAGCTGGAGACCCTCACGATCCCAGACGGTTGGGATGTGGGTGTGGGCCAGGTAGGTGAGTCCGAGGTTCGACCAGATCGCCTCGGGCAGGTCGATCACGACATAGGACCTTGGATCCCAGGGGGTGAAGGCGCTGAGCTTGGTGTCCCGCTGAGGGTCGAGGGCCCCATCGAGGAATCCCAACCGGGGATGACGTCCACCAGGATAAGGAACCAGTCCCACACGCCCCTCGACCGCGGGCAGACCCATGTGAGGACCAGCGCCGACACCCAGTTCACCGGAACTCTTTCCGAGGACCTGGCGAACCTCATCGTCGGAGTATCCATGGTAGATGACCATGTTCTCGAGCCAGTCGCGGAGGTCGTTGGTTCCCCGGGCCGGCCGGAGGGCATCACCAAGGACGTTCGAGATCAGGAATCCAGTGGAGAGCAGAACGGCGGCGGCACGGAGGATTCCGGTGAGGAACTGGGACGACATGGCAGCGAGAAGGTGGACCTTCAGGGAAGGGTCACGAGGAGGTGCTTGAGTCTCTGGCTCAGGACACTGTAGTCGCAGAGCGAGCGGACGGTGTTCGGGAGGGAACGGCGGAGTTCTCGGAGTTCGGGCTTCTGCACCAGCAGCCGGACGCGCTCGGCGACGCGACGAGGATACTGGCGATCCACGGTGCCCTCGAAGTCGAGGAGCATCAGTTCCGGCAGCATCAGCGCCGCCTCGCCCACGCGGCTGGCGAGGATGAACCGTTCCGCCGCCATGTATTCTGGAAGCTTCCCGGTGGTGCGGACACGGCCCGGAATGTTGTTGGTCTGGGTGGACATCGCTGCATCCATCAGCCGCAGGTACGTCGGCACCTCGGCGTAGGGAACACGACCCGTGAAAAGGACCCGGTCTGCAACACCGAGCTCCGCGGCGCGTCGGTGGAGCCACGGAAGACCGTTGCCGTCACCGATCACAAGTCCACGGACCGGAAGATCCCTGAGGTGGACTAGGGCCTCGAGGAGATCCCAGCCGTAGCAGATCTGGAGACGTGGACTCCAGACCGTGGACCCCATGACCCCGAGGATGAATTCCTTGCCAAGGCCCAGTCGACGGCGCAGGGCCTGAACGGTGGCCGGGCTTGACCCTGACTGTTCCGCATAGCCGTCGCGGATCACCTCAACCCGCCGCAGGCCTCGGGAACGGAGGAGCTCCCGATGCCGCGTTCCACGGACCACGATCGCCCGGGCGTTCCGGTGGGCCCCCTGTTCGATCGCCCACATGAACGGATGCCTCCACGTCGCATCAACCCCGGCTTCGCGGGCCATCTCATAGACGGCATCCCCAGTGTCGAGAATGTACCGCCGTCGCTGCACAAGGGCCCATACTGGCGCGAGAAGGGCACCGGGGAGGGCGGTGTTGAGAACGTACAGGACACGATCAGGGTCCACCGAGGCCTCCCGCATCCAGGAGATCGCCGTCCCGAGCTTCGACGGTTCCCGGAACTTGAATCGTGTGGTTGCGGGATCCAGCGAGCGGGCAAGGCCGTAGGCACGGCCGCCCTCCCAACCCTCGGCCCGACCATGGATGAAGAACGTGACTGGAGGCGTGGGGGGCATCGGGAGGAGGGTGGTGGTCGAAGATGGATGGACTCTACTTCGTGAGGGTCTCGTCGAGGTTGAGCAAGGTGCTGGCGACCACGACGGAGGCAGCCCAGGCCGCGCCTCCTCCGGTCTCTTTCAGCAAGCCAGGATCTTCCTCGTATCGGGCCAAGGCATTCCGGTGGAGCGACTCGAGCCGCCCGAGGATGTCGGCATCTATAGGGGTGCCCGTCACACGCTGCCACGCCCAGCCGAGGCGTCTCGTCGGCCCCCCTTCCAGGGTCTCCATCCGGGATGCGAGCGCCTTGGCACACTCCATGTAGGCGGGATCATTCAATGTCACGAGAGCCTGGAGCGGGGTGCTGGTCGGAATGCGCCGCGGCGTGCACATCTCGCGGCTGGAGGCGTCGAAGGTCAGGAACGACGGATACGGGCTCGTTCGGCGCCAGAAGGTGTATAGGCCCCGCCGATGCCGATCCTCGGTGTCCGGGGTCACCCACTGGGATCCGTTGTAGACCACCTGCCAGACCCCCTCGGGCTGATGGGGCATCACCGGGGCACCCCCCATCTTCGCACTCAGGAGACCGGAGACAGCGAGGGCCTGGTCCCGGATCATCTCGGCCGTGAGGCGAGTGCGGGGGCCCCTGGCCAGAAGGCGGTTCCTTGGATCGCGTGCCAGCAACCCCGGCGTCACCCGATGATCCTGGCGGTAGGTCGAGGACAGGACGTATTCCCGAAGCAGACCCTTGAGGCTCCACCCGAGATCTCCCTGGAATCGGAGCGCGAGGAAATCAAGCAGCTCGGGATGCGAGGGGGGCTGTCCTGTGGAGCCAAAATCCTCGAGGGTCTCGACAATTCCGGCGCCGAACACCTCAGCCCAGACGCGGTTCACGAAGACGCGTGCCGTGAGCGGATTCCCGGGATCCACGAGCCATCGGGCCGCGGAAAGTCGATCCGGGCGGCCGGGTGGCAGCGGCGGGAACACTCGGGGAGTTCCCGGTGAGACCACGGCGTCCTTGGCCATGAAGTTACCCCGCACAAACAGTCGGGTCTCCCGACGATCATCGTCGGGACGCTCGCGCATGACGAGGGCTCCGGTGGCGGGGATGGCCTCTCGTTCCTTGCGGGCCTTGGCAAGCCGATCCTGGAGTTCCTGTCGCCGCTCTGATCCGACCAGCCCGATCCAGCGGGGATCCGAGGTGGTCGACAGAGTGAAGTGATGGAGGATCGACCCCTTGGTCTCGGCATCGAAGATCTCGTGCTTTAGATGGAGGCGGAGCGTGTGGCCTGAAGTAACCCGGATCGGCTGTTTCGGCACGAAGACCAACCACCGGGGTCCGAAGAGTTTTGGGAAGGACCCACCCCCTGCCCGACCCGGCTTCAGGCTCTCCTCGGGGTCAAAAGGGCCGGAGAGTGTATCGGCATACACGGCCACAAACTCGATCCGGTCGAGCCCGGTCGGCAGCGGTTTCGGATCCCGTTTCCTGGGGGCCTCCTTGCCGGCCTTCTTCGCCTCCTCGGCGGCCTTTGCGTCCTCCGCGGCCAGGGCCTCGTTGTCGGCCTTGATCCGCTCGGCCTCCACCTTCGCCGCCGCCACCTTGATGGGATCCTCGTCCTCCATCCACAAATGCCCCACCACCGCCCCATTCTCAGGAAGGCGCTTGGGGTCGGACTGACGCGGCAGGATGTCGAGCCGCAGCGCGGTGAATTCCGTGGCGTCGGGAAGACGGATCATGAAGGTTGCTCCATTAGGGACGGTTCCCTCGACGCGGACCCGATTGGTCGCCACGACAAAGCGGGTCTCGTCGGACCCTGTCACCGAGATCCCGTCGAGAGGCTGCCAGAGGGTCTGACGCACAAGGGATCGGCCGGAGTCGTTCAGCTCAGTCCGGAAGCCCAGGATCTCGCGGTCTAGGCGCTCAATTTCCTGGAATCGGTCGGGATCCTTTGGAACCCGGAGAACGGGGTGTTCGTCGGCAAGGTCCGCATCCTCGGTCGAATTCCAAAGCGAAAGGAACCGATAGTAGTCCTCCTGCGGGAATGGATCGTAGGGATGGGCGTGGCACTGGACGCAGCCGAACGTCGTTCCCTGCCACACGGTCCAGGTCGTGTTGACCCGATCGATCACGGCAGCGAGGCGGTACTCCTCGTCGTCGGTGCCGCCCTCGGTATTGGTCTGGGTGTTGCGATGGAATCCGGTGGCGATTCGATCCTCGAGGGTCGCGTCCGGCAGGAGATCTCCCGCAAGCATCCGAATCGTGAGCTGGTCGAAGGGGAGATCAGCGTTGAGCGAACGCACAAGCCAGTCGCGCCACGGCCAGACCTCGCGGGTGTTGTCCTTCTCGTAGCCCTGGGTGTCCGCATACCGGGCGAGATCCAGCCAGGGAGCCGCCCAGCGTTCACCGAACCGAGGCGAGGCCAGCAGCCGTTCGACCGCCTCTTCGGGCGTCTCCAGGCCCTGCGTGAGCCGCTCGATCTCTTCGGGTGTCGATGGAAGCCCGATCAGATCGAACGATGCCCGTCTGAGCCACTGGGCCACCGGCGCCTCCAGGGAGGGGCTGAGCGTTTCCTCCTCCAGACGCCGCAGAATGAACCGATCCAGCGGCACTCGGGCCCAGTCCTGTCGTTGAACGGTTGGGACGGCCTGTGGCTGGGGTTTGATGAAGGCCCAGTGCTCACCCCAGATCGCCCCCGCTCTAATCCAGGACCGGAGGATTTCGACCTCGGCAGACGCGAGACGTTGGCCGTCCCCATGGTCCGTGGGCGGCATGCGGTCCTCGTCGGTGTCCGGCAGCAGCACGCGGCGCAGGAGCTCCGACGCTTCGGGGCGTCCCGCAACAACCACGGGTTTTCCGGATTTGCCGGAACCAAGGGCCTTCTCGCGTTGTAGGAAGGAGACGCCGGAGGCCTGTTTCACGCCACCATGACAGCTCGTGCAATGGCGGCTGAGGATCGGTCGGACGTCGCGGTTGAAGTCGACCGGCGTGGCGGTGGCAAGCCCGAGGGGCAGGACTGCCAGAAGCCGGAGCGAGGATCGAAGAAGTCCCATGGTCGGATCTGTATCAGGCCAGGATACCGGTGACGACCTCGGAGGGTTTCGTGACGTTGGTCACCCGTTGGTCTAGCCCCTGGAACGGATACGTCAGCCTCCGATGGTCGAACCCGAGCAGGTGCAGCATCGTGGCCTTGAGATCGTGGACGCTGACGCGATCAACGACGGCCTCGTACCCGAGATCGTCGCTCTGGCCGTAGGAACCCGGCTTCACGCCGCCTCCGGCCAGCCAGACCGTGAAGGCCCCCGGGTTGTGGTCCCTGCCCGCCCACTCCATCACTTCGCCGCCCCGGTTCTCCTTCATCGGAGTGCGACCAAACTCACCGGCCCACACGACGAGGGTGTCCTCCAGCATCCCTCGTTGCTTGAGATCCAGGAGCAACGCCGTCATGGCCTGGTCGACATCCAGGCACTGGCGCTTGAAGCCGCTGTGCAGCGCCTCGCGTTCGTTGGCTCCATGGGAATCCCATCCCCAGTGGAAGAGCTGGATGTACCGGACGCCGCGTTCGGCGAGCCGACGCGCCAGCAGGCAGTTGTTGCCGAACGACTCCTCACCCGACTTCACCCCGTATGCGGCCTTCACCACCTCGGGTTCGCGTCCGATGTCGAAGGCCTCGCTCGCGCTGACCTGCATCTGGAACGCGGTCTCGTACTGGGAGATCCGGGTCAGTGTCTCGGGATCACCAACCTGCTGGTAGGTACGCCGGTTCAGGTCATCGAGGGCGTCCAGGGAGAGTCGGCGGAGATCCCGCGATACGCCGGACGGGTTGCCGAGATACAGAACCGGGTCGCCTTTGCTGCGGCACTGGACACCCTGATAGACGCTGGGCAGAAACCCCGGTCCCCAGGCGGATTTGCCGGAGTCCGGGGTCTTGCCCCCGCTCAGGAGAACGATGAACCCGGGCAGCTCGGCATTCGAGGAACCGAGGCCGTAGGTGACCCACGAGCCCATCGAAGGGTAACCCGGTGTGGCAAACCCGGTGTGCATCGCCAGCTGAGCGGGGGCATGGTTGAACTGGTCGGTGTGGAGGCTCTTGATGAAGCAGACATCATCGACCACCTGGCGGAAATGTGGAAGGCGGTCACTCAGCCAGGCTCCGGTCTGACCGTGCTGGGCAAACGGGAACTGGGGACCGAGCAGCTTTGGAATGCCCTGGATGAAGGCGAAGCGTTTGCCATCGAGGTAGGACTGCGGACAGGTCTTGCCGTCGAAGCGGGACAGCTCGGGCTTGTGGTCATAGAGCTCGAGATGGCTGGGAGCGCCAGCCATGTGGAGGAAGATCACCCGCTTGGCCCGAGGTGCGAAATGCGGGGCCATCGGTGCGAAGGGGCGGGCGGCATCGCGCCCGACGGAAGGCGTCCCAGCCTGTCCCTGGAGCGACAGCCAGAGGGCGCCCAGACCCGAGGTGCAGTCCCGGAGGAAATGACGTCGTGTGACGTGCTGGTGGTGGGCGTTCCACGCCTCTCTGGGAAGGTTCATGTTTCCGTCGGACTCCGGTCTCGACCCTTCCAAACTGGTGAGCCTTCCGCAACCCGGCGATCGACCCGTTCCGGTCCCTACGAGCTGGCGCTGGTGTAGTGGCGCAGGGACTGCCGCCAGAAGAGCTCGCTGGCGACGAAGCAGGAAGCACCCACCAGCACCAGCACCAACCATTCGATGGGGGATCCCAGCCGCTGGAGGAGGACCTTCGAGGGCACGTTGGCCACGAGCAGCATGGGCAGGACGAAGGTGAAGACCCGGCGGAAGAGGCCCTGGGGGAAGGCGGATTCCGGCAGGCGGGCGATGTTGAAGAGGTTGTAGTAGCCCCAGACGATCCCTTGGGCCCGGACCGTCCAGAAGGCGATCGTGGCCAGGAGGAACATCAGGGAGTAGTGGATCGAAAGCCCGACTCCGCACAGCACAGAGAAGCCGAGGATCTGTCCTGTCGTCGGATGGAGCCCCAGTTGCCGAACCGCGTGGACCATGACCGCGAAGGCGGCGGCGGCGTTGATAAACGCCCCGAGGTCGACCTTCCGGAGCGACACGAGAAAGCGGGTGTTGGCGGGGAGGAGGAGCAGGAAGTCGAGGCGGCCCGTCCGGATGTGCTCCGAGAGATCCGTTAGGTTCGTCAGAAAGAACGCCGTGAAAAGCTGCTGGACGAAGTTCGCGCAGCCCACGAGCAGGATGACCTCCCACCGGGACCAGCCACCAATGGAGTCGGTATGGGTGTACAGCACGGACATGAACGCCAGCTGCAAGGCGAACCAGAGGAGCTCGACGACGATCCAGAGCACGAAGTTCAGCTTGAACTGGAGTTCCCGTGTGACGCTGTTCCTCCACAGCGCGCCATAGAGGCCACCGTAGAACCGCAGCGTAGCCCAGGCATTCCTCGGGGGTTCGCCAACGAAGGGCGGCGCCACGTTTCCGGCGGGGACGGGTTCAGCTTGCTGGCCTGGCGAGTCCATCGATCGATCCTTCAGCCGCCAACCGCGGAGTACCTTCGAATGCCTCGTGACCACATGACCCGAGCCGCCACGAGTCCAATCCCGACCCAGAGGCTCTGGATCGCCAGTCCCTGCCAGAGATCCGGTCCGGAGACCCGTCCTAGGCAGATGGCCGCTGGGAAGTAGCAGAGATACGGGTAGGGGGTGAACTTCAGGATTTGCGCCAGGGCTGGCGGCAGTATGTCGAGCGGGAAGAGGTGACCGCTGGCGATATATTCGAAGGCGAACTGGATGAAGATGAAGGTGCTGATGTCCAGGACCCAGAACGACAGCAAGGCCACCGAATAGGCGATGAAGAACTGGAGGAATGCCGCCATCAGCAGCGACACGCCAAACAAAAGGATCGTCATCACCTCGGTCGGAACAACCAGGTATTGGCGCAGGTACAAGGCAAACAGCGTGACCGGGATCAGGGCGACCGTGGTATAGATCATCCGTCCCGACACATAGAGGCTCAGGCGATAGAGCAGGTAGTCCATCGGCTTGAGGAGGATCTGGCTGATGAGTCCGTCTTTGATGTCCGCGGCGATCTGCCAGTCGTCCTCCGCCACCGCCGTGAGGGCGTCGATGAAGGTGATGAGCAGGTAGTAGCTGATCATCGAGGACAGGGTGTAGTCCCCTATAAGCGCCTCGGGGCCCTTGCCCGCATAGATGGTCTTCCAGAGGAACAGGGTTCCTGTCAGCGGGATGAGTCCGAAGACGGCCCGGAACAGGAAGTTGGCTCGGTAGACCAGTGTGTTCTGGATGCCGATTTTGAAGACGTGGAGGTATTTCCCCATGGACGGATCCGCGATGCCGCGAAGGGCGTCCGCTAGGATTGCCCCCCAGCCGTGTCAATCGCTCCAGCCAGAGCGGACCGGGTCACGCGGAGCATTCTGGAAAGAAGATCCATCTCGTCGGCCCCCAGGTTTCCCCGGGTCTTGGCCTCGAGCATCTCGAGCTGGTCGACGTAGACCTTCGCCGCCTCTGGATCCGGGTTCCGGGCCTGATCCGTCTCGGGGTCGGGATAGCGACCCAGCAGGATCATGGCGTTGTGGGCATGGCTGGTAATCAGCTGGGCGAAGAGCACCGCGTGAATCCGCGGCAGGTCCGCCTGGGTGAGGGCCTGCTCATCAAGGGGGGAGTTGTTCATTCGCCTCCCCCACCGGAGGCTTCGGCCACCTCCGAGGTCAGAAAATGGACGAGATGCCGCAACCGGTCCTCGACCCGGAGGGTCTGCAGGATGATCTGGCGCATGACCGGATCCGGCAGGACAAGGGAGGCCACAACGTCGGCGAGTGCCCCGGGATCCCCAACCTTCCGCAGGGCGGCGAGGCAGTCGACCACCTTGACGCCGGACTTGGCATTCGCCCCCAAGAGAGGGGCCAGAAACGAGGCGGGCAGGGTCGGGACGAGCCGGAGTCGCGCATCGACGAGGTCGAGGGTCCGCTCCACGAGGGCATCCACCACCACGGTATCGGCTTCCTCCGGGGCGATGGGCTCGATCTCATGGAGCCGGTAGGGACGATACTTGACCGCCTTGCCGAGTCGGACGCGGGAGATGCCTTGGAGGACGAGGTTCGAGGTGCCGTCCGGGTTCTGGTGCGAGACCCGTATCATGCCAAGTCCGGCAACCTCGCAGGGGCGTTCGCGGCTCGAGCCCGGCTTGTTCATGGCGAGGCAGAACATGCGGTTCCCCTCGAGCGCATCCTCGAGCATCCGTCGATAGCGGGGCTCGAAGATCCGCAGGGGGAGCACAGATCCTGGGAAGAGGTGACAGCTCCCCAGGATCATCACGCCGGCTCGATCAGGCAGGTCCATGGACGGACGGTAGAGTGGGACCGTTCCCCGGCAACAGGCCACCGGATACTTGCGTGGCGTGGCGTCGGAGAGCAGCCTGACACGAGATATGAATGCGAAGACCGTGAGCGTCATTCTGGCCGTGGCCGGTCTGGGCCTGGGAATTGGATGGTACCAGACGAGCCGTCTGGCCTCCGAGGACAGGGCGCGTTCGACCAGTCATCTGCTCACACTGTCGAACGAACTGGTGGCCACCACCTCCAGGCTGACCGAGCAGCAGAAGGTCAATGCCTCGCTGGAGTCGAACCTAGCCCATCGGATCGAGGAAGTCGGGCTCATATCGAACCGCTGGACCTATGTCGCCGCGGAGCTGACCCGGACAGAGGCCGAGGCCAAGGCCGCCGCCGAGGCGGCCCGGATCGAGATCGAGAAGAAGGACAAGCAGATCTCGCAGCTGGAGGGGGAGCGTGAGGACTTGACCAAGAAGATGGATGGTCTCACGGAGGAGATCACCGGTCTCAACGGGAAGATCGCTGACACCGAGAAGAAACTCGCGACCAGCGAGGGGAACCGGGAGCAGCTCCAACGCGAGCTCAAGCGCCTCCTCGCGGAGAAGGCCGAACTCGAGCGGAAGTTCAACGACCTCGCCATGCTGCGCGACCAGGTCCGCAAGCTTCGCGAGGAGCTCAGTGTCGCCCGGCGCATCGACATGATTCGGCGCGGTCTGTACGGCTCCGACAAGAAGGGGGCTGAGGTCCTGAACCAGGGATTCCGACGCCCCGCCCCGGCCTCGACCAATCCCCCGGCCCCGCTCGAGGCCGAGCTCGGGTCCGACGGTTCCTCCAAGGTGAAGACACCGGGCCCGAATTAGGGGCCACACGGAGCGGTCCGGATTCTTTCAGGACCTCAACGTCCGCGGGACCGGGCCACACGGACCGAGACGTGGCGCGTCTCCGGCAGGATGAACTTCTTCACTTCCACCCGAACCGCCTGCGCCGGGTACTCCGTGAGCAGGAGGCCCGCGATTTCCTCCGCGAGCGTCTCGATCAGCCGCCACTCGCGTCCATCACCCAGGCCCAGGAGACGCCGGCTCACGGCGAAATAGTTGATTGTCAGGTTCAGGTCGTCCGTGCGCGCCGCCGGTGCGACATCCAGATCCAGCTCGATGGTCAGGAGCAGTCGCTGCGGATGGGCTCGCTCCGCGTCTGGAACCCCCACGCGGTATCGGACCTCGAGATCGCAGAGCGTGATTGTGTCCAGCATCGGGGTCATCAAGGGGTCCCCTCCGGTCTTCGGATGACCGCCTCCAACAGGATCCGGGTCGGGGTGTTGAGCGGGAGCAGCCAGGCCTCGGAGGTGTCCACCCACCGGAACTCCTGGGCCTCGGCATTCAGCCGCACCTCCTGGTGTCCCGGGGCGCGGCAGGTGTAGTTGAGTAGCAGGAAATGCGCGTCCTTATAGAATTCCGGTGGATGGATCGCGTCCTGGACCACGACGAATCGGACATCCGCAACGTTCAGACCGGTCTCCTCGAGGAGTTCGCGTCGAAGGGCGTCCTCGCTCGATTCACCCCAGTCGATCTTCCCGCCTGGGATGCCCCAAAGGTTCGACCACTTGTTGGTGCGCACCAGAAGCATCTTCCCGGCGTCATTGAAGACGAGCGCCCCGACCGTCGGGATCGGATGGCGTTTCTGCTCAGGCTCGGCCGGCGGGTGGAGTCGGAGTCCCTGGCGCTGGAGGATCTGACGCAATTCTCCTAGGTGTTCGACGATCAGATCGGGCGCCGCCTGTCGCAGATGCTCGAGCGAGTTGTAGCCGGTGAGCACGCCGACGCTGTGGATGCCACCCTCCTTGGCCGTCTCGATGTCGTGCTGCATGTCGCCGATGAAGATTGTGGCGTCGGGGTCCAGCCCATTCTCGGCGAGCAGCTCGAGGATCCGGTTCCGCTTGTCGACGACCCCGGAGTAGATGCGCTCAAAGAACGGGGCGAATCCGATCGTCTCGGCCTGCACCGCGAACGCCTTGGGGTGGACGGCGGTGAGTATGAAGAGCCTGAGGCCCTGCACCCTGCAGAACTCCAGCATTTCACGGGCGTGGGGCAGCGGGACGATGGAGTCCTGGCACTCGGCGAAGCGGGTCCGAAACCACAGTTCCAGCTGCGGCATGGGGACCTGGGGCAGATACCGCTCGTAGAACTCGTGATAGGGCAGCTGGAACTCGGACCGGAACTGGTCCAGCGACAGCGGCGGGATACCGGCCTGACGGAACACGTGGTTACTGGCCTCCCACACCGCAGGCAGGTCATCAACCAGGGTTCCAGACCAGTCAAAGATCACGTTCCGGATCACGGGGCCGAGAGTACGGCGGGTCTCTGGAATGTCGACGGTCTGCGGTGATTGGCAGTTGAGGGATCCAAGGCCCTGAACCAGTGTCGGACTCACGATCCGCATCCGCACTGATGCGGCCTGCCATCTCACTGTCCATGTCCCTGAAACGCACCCCCCTCTTCGCAGCCCACCAACGCCTCGGCGGCAAGCTCATCGAGTTCGGAGGATGGGAAATGCCCGTCCAGTACTCATCCATCGTCGACGAACACCTTTGCGTCCGCCGCGCTTCCGGCATCTTCGACATCTCGCACATGGGCGAGGTCTTTGTCACGGGACCGGCCGCCGAGGGGTTCCTCAACGAGACCCTCACGAACGACGTTCGGAAACTCGCTGTGGGCCAGGGTCAGTACTCGCAGATGTGTCGGGAGGATGGCGGAACGGTGGACGATCTCTACGTGTATCGAATCGCCTCGATGGAGTTCCTGCTGATCATCAATGCGAGCCGCATCGAGATCGATGTCCCTTGGCTCCAGGAGCGCATTTGCGGCTCGAGCCACCGGTCAGGCGTGATCTTCGAGGATGCGTCCTCGCGTCTGGGAGCCGTCGCCATCCAGGGCCCCAGGGTGGTCCAGTTCATCGCGGACGCCTTCCAAGGCCCGAGCCAGGCCGGCACCGCGGTGGGCTCGGTTCTAGATCTCAAAAAGAATGAGATCGGCCTTTGGAAGTCCCTCTCGGGAACCTCCGGAACCATGGGTCCCATCTGGGTGGCACGGACCGGGTACACGGGTGAGGACGGGTTCGAGGTGGTCGCACCGGGGGACATGATTGAGACGATCTGGAACCGGTGCCTGGATCTCGGGCACGTCGGCTGCCTGCAACCGTGCGGACTCGGGGCCCGCGACACCCTTCGAACCGAGGTCTGCTATCCGCTCTATGGCCATGAGCTGGACGAGACGACCTCTCCCATCGAGGCGGGGCTTGGCCTCTTTGTCTCGTTCGACAAGGGAGAGTTCGTGGGCCGGTCGGTGCTGCTGGAGCAGAAGACGAACGGTCCGAAGAAGCGCCTGGCGGCGTTCAGGATGACCGACAAATCCCCGCCGCCCCGTCCCGGCTATGCCGTCATTTCGGGTGATCAGCCGGTTGGGACGGTCGTCAGCGGGACCCAGAGTCCATCGCTGAACCAGGGCATCGGTTTGGCCTATGTCCCTCCAACCCTCGCCCAGCCAGGGACGCTGATCGGGGTGGAGATCCGCGGTCGGCGTTTCGCCGCCGAGGTGGTGAAGAAGCCGATCTACCGGAAACCCTGATTGACCCGACGTTTTGTCCCACTCCAACCTTCCCCAGCGATGAGCTCCCAAGTTCCTTCCGATCTGCGCTACGCCAAGTCCCACGAGTGGGTACGGGTCGCCAACGGCATTGCCACCGTCGGCATCACCGACCACGCCCAGCATGAGTTGACCGATGTCGTCTTTGTCGAACTCCCGGCGGTGGGCAGGGTGGTGAAGGCCTCCGAGGCCTGCGCCGTGGTCGAATCCGTCAAGACGGCCAGCGACATCTACGCGCCCGTCTCCGGGGAAATCGTCGCGGTGAACAAGGCGGTCTCCGACAACCCGGCCCTCGTGAACACCGCCCCCTTTGCCGACGGTTGGTTCCTCCAGGTGAAGCTCTCGAATCCGGGCGAGCTGGACCAGCTGCTGACGCCCGACGCCTACCGGGCCCAGATCGGCGCCTAGTAGGGTGAGCCGGGTCGTTGTCGATCGGAATCAGCGCATCCCGCGTCGGTACCGTTCCCGTTCCCGTCGGTTGTACTCCTTCAGATCGGTCTCGAATTCTCCGACCGCGGCTTCGACCTGATGGATGAAGCCCGTGCAGCTGCAGGCCAACCCCCCGAAGTTCATGACGGTGTCGCGCTCGGCATAGTCATCGGTCACCACCAGGACCTCGCCGTAGGGTCGCATCCGGAAGGCGGTCCGTTCGATCATGTCGTCCGCCGTCTGCCCGGCCTGCGAGTAGAGGATTTCGAGGTCGGGAGTCGAGACGGGCTTGGGTGTCCCAGGCGGGGCCGACGCACCGTCAAAGAACACGGTGATCGGGGTATGGGTGGCGTCTCGATACACCGTCAGCTTACGGATCAGCGCATCCCGGGCGGCCGCCGAGAACCGGGAGGATCCCGGCGCGAGGTCGGTCCAGGCATGCAGCAGGCTGTAGCCATCGATGAGTATCCGGACGAGTGCCACGTCACGACGGTGCCCCGAGTCCGGCGAGGGCCTCAATAGCCAACCGCCTGGGTTTAGACCGACGAACTCCGCTCGAAATCAGAACGATCCCGGGCCACACTTCTCGGGCATGAAGATGCCGCCGCTGAACCCCCAGATCTCCCAACTGCCGGTCTACGTCCCAGGGCGTCCTATCGAGGAGGTGGCCCGGGAACATGGACTGGATCCGCACGGCATCATCAAGCTTGCCTCGAACGAGAATCCGCTCGGCCCCTCCCCTCGCGCCCTAGCGGCGATGGAACAGGTCCTGAGGCATCTGCACCTCTATCCCGATGGCAGCGCCTTCCAGCTGAAGCGCCGCCTCGCCGAGAAGCTCTACGTGGAACCCGGTAATCTCATCCTGGGCAACGGTTCGAACGAGATCATCGAGTTCGTGGGCCACGCCTTCATGAATCCGGAGGCCGAGGTGGTGGTCTCCGAGTACGCCTTCGCGATCTATGGCATTGTGACGGCCCTTTTCGGGGCCCGGCTGGTGACGGTTCCGGCCCGAGGGCTAGGTGCCGACATCCCGGGGATGATCCGAGCCATCACACCCCGAACACGGGTGCTTTTCCTCGCCAATCCCAACAATCCCACAGGGACCCTCTCCTCCCACGCCGAGATCTCGGAGCTCCTCGCGGCGGTGCCTCCGGAGGTGTTGGTGGTGATGGACGAGGCCTATGTGGAATTCCTGGAGGATCCGGCGGACTGCCTTGCCCTGGTCCGCGAAGGCACCCATCCGAACCTGCTGCTGATGCGGACCTTCTCGAAGATCTTCGGCCTCGCGGGTTTGCGTCTTGGCTATGGCATCGGGCATCCCGACCTCATCGCAGCGCTCGAGAAGATTCGGCAACCCTTCAACATCAACTCCATCGCCCAGGCGGGTGCCATCGCTGCGCTTGAGGATGCCGACCATCTGGCCCGCACCCGTGCGACCAACCGGCAGGGTCTGGATTTCCTGCATGCGGCGTTCCGCCAAATGGGACTCGAGTTCCAGCATAGCCACGCCAATTTCGTGCTGGTGAAGGTCGGGGACGGGGCAAAGTGCTTCTCCGAACTCCAGCGACTTGGAGTGATCACCCGTCCCATGGGGGGCTACGGCCTGCCGGAGTGGCTGCGGGTCTCGGTAGGCACACCCGCGGAGAATCATCGTGCGGTCACAGCGCTGAAGCAGATCCTGGGTCGTGTCTGAAGTCACCCCCGGCGCGCCGGTCTGAATCGTCTCGACGGGGCTTGGATCCGGATCGGGCCTCCAATGAGACGACCCTTCCTCCCTTGAGCCGGAGCTGTCGACGGCATCGCGCCGCCAGCTCCAGGTCATGGGTGACGAGCACGAGGGCGGTCCCGGCCGACTGGTTGAGATCGAAGATCATGTCGACGATGTGCCGGGCGGTGTCGGCGTCGAGGTTCCCGGTCGGCTCGTCGGCCAGGAGCAGCCGGGGCCGATTGATGAAGGCACGGGCGAGGGCGACCCGCTGCTGCTCCCCGCCGCTGAGCTGCGCCGGGTAGTGGTTCAGGCGGTTGCCGAGGCCAACCTGGTGGAGGAGTTCGCAGCCCCGGACCGGGGCCTCCCTGGAACCTGCCAGTTCGGCGGGTACCAGGACGTTCTCGAGGGCGGTCAGCGTGGGCAGCAGCTGGAAGTTCTGGAAGATGAACCCCACGTGCTCGTTCCGGAGACGGGCACGGGCATCCTCGTCTAGGTTGCCGAGCGGATTCCCGGCGAGGATCACTTCGCCACCCGATGGACGGTCGAGACCCGCGCAGAGTCCCAGCAGCGTGGTCTTGCCGCTGCCGCTGGATCCCACGATGGCTAGGGAATCCCCCATGGAGAGCTCGAACCCAACGTCCTGGAGGACGGTGAGCCCGCCCCCGGCGGTGCCATAGGTCCTCGAGAGGCCTCGGGCAATGAGGATGGGATCGGTCACGACCCGGACGCTGCGACAGCGTGGTGGATCGTCAATGCCGGGTTCTCGCCAAATGCCGGTATCAGACCGGGGTCACCGGCTCCGTAGGAGGGTCCGGTCCCATCGGGCGACCAGACCAGGCCCGGTGCCGTCCACCGTCCGCGCGCCAAGTCAAAGTCCCAGTAGATCCGGTTCGGCACCCTGCGCGCATGGCCGTCGAGGAAGAGGATCTGGGCCCCCTGTTGGTGGAGGTTGGTGTGGACGTTGTTAGGACCCGCCACGGCGGCAAGTCGGCCGTTGTCGAACAGCCAGACGGTCTCGGCAGGGGATGGGATGGCCGACAGAGCCACCTGGTTGCCACGGCCGGAACCATTGACGTGCTGGTTCAGGCAGTAGTGGAAGAGGTTGTTGGAATTGCTCCTCCGTCGATTGGAGGGGCAGATCCAGAGACTGTCGGGAAGGCGGACACCGGGGTTAGTCCGCCATGGACTGTCTCGGTAGGCGGGGATGCCCAGAACCTTGGGAAGGTCCACATACCACCCCTCCTCGGTCGAGCGTCCGTTGGGTGCCCCGTCCTTGGGCAGCCGATCGTTGTGATCCGCCGCCCAGAGGTGGGTGGCCAATCCCCATTGCCGCAGGTTCCCGAGGCACCCGATCCCAGTGATCCGAGTCCGGGTCTGGGCCAACGCCGGCAATGTGAGCGCGGCAAGGGCAGCAAGGATGGCTAGGGCGGCCAACAGCTCGAGGAGGCCAAGGGCTCTTATGGACCCTTCACGATGGTGATGGACGGTCATCAATCCCGGAGCCTGCCAGGATCCGGTGGCCCGCCACCATCCCTAGAACTGGGGATTGTGGACCGCACCAGGGAACCCACGGGCGGCCAAGATTCCCATCACTTCCGAACCGTGCAGTTCTTGGACATCCACTTGGCGTCGACCAGTGAGTCCCTCGCGGGGACGTTCAGGGCGACCGACCCGTTGTATTTCACACCCGGCTTGATGGTGCTGCCGATCCAGCGATGGACCTCGGAGTGGCCATCGGCGAACGAGAACCCGGCCGCCCCGTTGTGATAGGACGCCGGCATGTCGATGATGTTCCCGGACTTGTCGGCGTCCTCGACCATCTGCACCGCAAAGGCGGCGTCATTGATGCTGTCGGAATGCTCATCCACGAACACGAAGGTGTTGGCCGGGTTCACGATGTCGGAATCCTTCGCGTACAGCCGGTACTTGGTCGCGGGGAGCCATCCGCCGAAGTCGAAGACCTGGCTCATCGAGATGCTGCGGATGCGCGGGGTGAACCTGGCGCGCGCGATCTGGCCGACGGCGGCGCGGTCGGCGGGGCACTTGTAGATAGAGAACGAGCTGCCGCCGTATTTGAACAGCGGACCGTTGGTGATGTACCGGTTGTTGGTATTGTCACGACTGGTGAAGTCGAGGCTTCCATCGATCCAGATCACCCGTCGATCGGCAGCAGGCATGTTCAGCGAGGCGACAAGGAGGTCGTTGAAGTCTCCCGAATACAGCTTCCAGGCGAGCATGAGCTGCTTGCCGTTATTCATGCAGGCAATGCCCTGGGCCTTGGTCTTCGCCTTGCCCAGCGCCGGCAGCAGCATGCCAGCCAAAATTGCGATGATAGCGATGACGACGAGCAGCTCGATCAGCGTGAACGCCGAACGGACGGTGCGGCTCTGGGAGGAGGTGGAGACGGGGGAGTTCATGGGTGGGTGAGAGGGATCCGGGATCCAGGAGTCAAAGGTTTCCCGAGGAAACAACCGTCAACCCGAGGGTGTCAACCCTTGCGGTTGTCGTCAGATCGGCCGGGGGGTGCCGGGGTGCCCGTGGGTGACACCGGGGCGCCTTGGATCCCGCCGCAAACGTCCATCCCGGCGAGGATCCTCCCAGAAACGAGGATGCCGCGGCGAACCGCGGCATCCCCTCGATAGGTGCTCTGGGAACCGGGTCCGCCTACCGGCGTGCCGTGGTGTTTTCCTGCATCCAGTATACGTCCGGCTGGGAGTTCCTGGCCGCTACGTTCAGAGCGACACCACCCGACGTGTATTTGGTCGGCGGCTTGATCGTGGACCCCACCCAGCGGTGGATCTCGGAATGGCCATCGGAGAAGGCGAATCCGCAGGCCCCGTTGTGGGTGGACGAGGGCATGTCGATGATCTGGCCGCTGGTGCCGGTCGGCGTCTCGGCTCCGGTGCAGGCGTTGGCGAAGGCGGCGTCGTTGATGCTGTCCGGATGCTCATCCACAAAGACCCAAGTCTTGGACGGCGATACGATCTCGCTCTCCTTGGCATAGGTCCTCCATCGGGTCTGGTTAACGTTGAAGGTCTTGTCGAGCCACTCGCCGTTTCCGAAGACCTGGCTCATCGAGATACTCCGGATCCGGGGCGTTCCCTTGAATCCCTTCAGCGGGCCCGTAGCTGAGCGGTCGGCGGGGCACTTGTAGATCTGGAGGGAGCCGCCGGAGAAGCGATAGAGCGGGCCATTGGTGATGACGTTGATGTTGGTGTTGTTCCGGTTGCTGTAGTCCGTGATGTCACCCTCGCACCAGTTCTGACGCCGGTAGGGGTTTGAGGCCAGATTCTGGGCGGCCGGGGTCACATCGTTGTTCTCGGAGGCATACAACTTCCAGGCCAGCATCAGCTGCTTGCCGTTGTTCATGCAGGTGATGCCCTGGGCCTTCGACTTCGCCTTGCCGAGGGCCGGGAGCAGCATCCCGGCAAGGATCGCAATGATGGCAATCACCACCAGAAGCTCGATCAGTGTGAAACCGGTCTTGGCGGCGGTGCCGCGCACGAGGGACAGAACGGGGCGTTTCATGGGAACAGTGTTGTGGTACCCATACAGTTTGGAATGGACTGCGGGTTGTCAATCCGGCGTCGATTCACAACGGGGTCCCCACCTGGCCCGCCGCTGGATACGCACCGCCCCAAAACCTTTTGGACGCTTCCCATGTCGGCACTGATCGCCTTGACTGGCATCCATGCTGGAGCGGCTTTTCCGACTGCGGTCCAACGGCACCACGGCCCGACGGGAACTCGTTGCTGGAGTAACCACCTTCGCGGCAATGGCCTATATCCTCGCTGTCAATCCTGCCATCCTGTCAGACGGCACCGGCATGGATCGGAATGCCCTCATCACGGCCACGGCACTCGCCTCCGCCCTGATCACGGCACTGATGGCGGTCCTGACCAACTACCCGTTCGCCGTCGCTCCCGGCATGGGCCTGAATGCCTTCTTCACGTTCACCCTGGTCCGCGGTGCTGGGATTCCATGGCCCGCCGCCCTTGGCATCGTCTTCTACAGCGGGATCCTGTTCCTCCTCCTGACAGTCACAGGACTCCGGGCCAGCCTGATCCGCTCCCTGCCCCATGAGCTCAAGGTGGCGATCAGTGCAGGCATCGGACTTTTCATCGCCTTTATCGGACTCCAGAACGGCGGCATCGTCGTTCACAACGACGCTACCCTCGTCACGCTGGGCAACCTCCGACATCCGGCAGCCCTCGCGGTAATCGCCGGCATTATCCTCGCCGGAATCCTGTGCCATCGACGCATTCCGGGAGCCCTGTTTCTGACTCTGCTCGCGATCACGGTGGCTGGATTCTGGATTCCCAACGCCTCGGGCTCCGGGAGCCTGACGCGGCTTCCGGACTCCGGCCGTTGGATCTCCTGGCCACCGTCGTTGTCGCCGCTCTTCCTGAAGTTTGACCTCAACTGGTTCTGGAACCACTGGCGCCAGGCCCTACCGCTTGTCCTGACTCTCCTGTTCCTCGATGTCTTCGACAATCTCGGAACCCTCATCGGCCTGGGCCAGCGGGCCGGATACCTCGATGAGAAGGGCAACATGCCCCGCCTCGGCCGGGTCCTGACCGCCGACGCTGGTGCCGCCATCGTCGGCTCGGCTCTCGGCACGAGCACTGTCACGAGTTACATCGAATCGGCGGCTGGCATCGAATCGGGGGGGCGCACAGGCCTCACCGCGATGGCGGTCTCAGGGTGTTTCCTGATGTCACTCTTCCTCGGCCCCCTGATCGGCATCGTCCCAGCGGCTGCCACGGCGCCGGTGCTGGTTGTAGTCGGTATTTTCATGATGCAGGGACTGCGCAACCTCGACCTCGAGGATCTCAGCAAGGCGATTCCGGTCGGGGTCACAGTCCTTGCCATGCCGCTCACGTTCAGCATTGCTGAAGGCCTTGCCCTCGGCTTCGTGGTCCATGTTGGCCTCTTGCTGGGCACCGGACGGGTTCGACAGATCGGACCCCTCTCCTGGATCCTCACCCTGCTGTTCGTAGTCCAATGGATGACGCGATGAATCCCCGACTCCACTCCTGCTCCGGAACGCTACGGATGGTCCTGTTGGCCGGATTAGCCCTCTTAGTCGGCTGTTCCAAGCGGCCCCTATCTCCGGGGCAACGGATGACTGCCCGTCAGGCGCTGTATGCGATTATTGCCCCGACCGAACAGGAGCTGGCGAGCCTCGAGACGGTTGCCGGCTCCCGGTACCGGGGTGGTCCGATCGAGGTCCAAACCGCTGCTGGGAACCGGCACCGCGGTGGTTCCGTCGAGTTCCACAACGGCATTCCCTTCCGGCACGCCACCATCGCGGGTCGCGCCTGCGTCCTCCTGCCCTGTGGGATGAGCGTGGTCAACGCAGCCATGGTCACGCAGGCTGCCCTCGACCGCTATCCGATCACCCATGTGATCGTGATGGGCGAGGCGGGCGGCGTGAATCCAAGCCGGGTCCCCGGGGACGTAATCGTCCCCGAGGCGTGGTCCCACCACACCGAAGCTGCAGTGGTCAACCCAACGGCCGACGGCGGCTGGGAGGTGACGCGCAGTGCCTCGGGGATCCCGAATTACGGCATGATCTTCCCCGAGACCGTGACCGTGACGCGGTCTGGTAGCCGCGGGGCCGAACCGGTTCCGCGATTCCCCGTTGATCCGGGACTCCGCATGGCTGCGACCAAGGCGGCCTCCCTCCTGTCGACGACCAACTCCACATCGGGCCCGACATTCCCGACCTCGGGCATTGGGGTCAGCGGTCCTCTGTTCGTCGCAAACCGGGACTACCGGGCCTGGCTCTTCAACGCATGGCGGGCCGAGGTGGTCGACCTCGAATCCGCCGCCATCGCCCAAGTCTGCTGGGCGAATCGGGTTCCGTTCATCGCCGTCCGGTCGATCTCAGGCCTGGCTGGAGAGGCCCCCTCCAAAATCCCGGCCGGCCCTTCCCCGATCCAACGGGCGGCCCAGCTGGTGACCGCGATGCTCGAGGAGTTGCCGCGGTGATGGAGGTGGCGGTGCTGTATGCGGGAATCCTCAGCAGCTAGTCGGCACCTGCTGGAGCACCTTCACGCAATGGGGCACGGCCCCGACCACGAATCCCAGACACTCAACAGCGCCGGCCGGCTTTCCCGGAAGACAGATCACGAGGGTGCGATCAACCGACGCGGCAAGCCCCCTCGACAGGATAGCGTTGGGGGTGATCGCGAGCGACTTCATGCGCATCGCTTCCCCAAACCCGGGGATCTCGCGGTCGGCGATCTCGAGGACCGCCTCCGGGGTCACATCCCTGGGAGCCACGCCCGTGCCTCCCGTGGTCAGCACCAGCTGGGCACCCCGCGCGATCTGCTCCCGGATGGCTCTCTGGATCTGACGGATGTCGTCCGGCACCAGTGACTCGCCGACCACCTTCCACCCTAGACGCTGGGCCTCGTTCCTGAGTGCCGGCCCTCCAAAGTCCTCATACTCACCCCGGGAGGCTCGATCCGAGATGGTGACGAGGGCACAGGTGATCTGCATGGGGTCAGGCTGTCAGGTTGGACGTTGAAGCTCCAGTCCCGCGCAATACCCTCCGAGCCATGGGCCAACCCGAACCGCGCCAGAACAGTCCCCTCAACCGCCTCCAGGAACAGGTCCAGACCCTGATCAACGACGATGCCGTCGCCGAGGCGGAGGGTCGGCTGGGCTGGCCCCAGCGGTTCGCCCACTTCTGGATCCTGGTCGGCCAGATGTTCCTCAGGAACCGGGGACCTGTCCGTGCCGCTTCACTCGCCTACACAACACTCCTGGCCCTCGTGCCGCTGCTCGCCATCTCGTTGAGCGTCGCGACACTGTTCCTGCCTCGAAAGGAGGGCGAACGCCGGGCAACCCTTGTGGCCTGGATCGAGGAGGGGGTGATCCGTGCCGCGCCGACCCTTGGCCTTTCCGGAGAAGGGGGACAGGCCCAGCGGGCCGAAGTTGCGGATAGGATCGTCGGCTTCGTCGAGCGAATCCACCTGGGCGGCATCACCGCCACGGCCGCAGCCGGACTGATTGTTGTCGCCATCGGTCTGCTCAGGACGATCGAGGTGGCTTTCAACGACATCTGGGGTGTGCCTAGGGGACGGTCACTGCTGATGAGTATCGTCTTCTACTGGGCCGTGATCACGCTTGGTCCGGCGGTACTGCTCGTTACCAAGGGCGCCAAGATCCTCTCGCTCTTCGCCGACAACAGCTCGGCTCTACAAGACCACGTGGTGGGCCAGTGGATCCTGTCGCTGACGGTCTTCATCTCCCCGGCCCTCATGGCCCTCGCCTTCGGCGCGCTCTACCTCTGGATGCCCAACACACGGGTCCAATGGCGTGCGGCGCTCGTCGGTGGTGCCGTCGCCTCGGCTCTCTGGACCCTGAACAACCAGCTGTCGTCCCTGTACCACTCCAAGGTCCTGACCTACAACGCGATCTATGGAAGCCTTGGAGCCCTGCCCATCTTCCTGTTCGGGGTCTACTTCACGTGGATGATTGTCCTGCTCGGGGCACAGGTAGCCTATGTATACCAGAACCGGAAGGCCTACCTCCAGGAACGGGTGGCAGGCCGCGTTCACCAGCAGGCCCGGGAATTCGCTGGGCTCCGGCTCATGACCCGCATCGGCGGGGATTTCACGCTCGGCCACCCTGCCGCAACGACCACCAGGCTGTCGGAGGATCTCGGCATCCCCCCGAACCTAGCAAAGGAGCTCCTGCGCCTCCTCAATCAGGCCCAGCTCATCACCGAGACACGGGGTCCGGAACCGTCGTATCTGCCCTCTCGGCCGCTTGACCAGATCTCAGTGCGGGACGTGCTCCAGGCCCTGCGGTGCGGCTCCGGATCGGATCTTGCCACCACTCCCGACCCAGAGCGCGGCGTGGTGAGCCAGGCCCTCAGGGAGATCAACATGGCCGCCGAGGCGAAATCGTCGATCGTCACCCTTGCGGACCTGTCCCAGTCAACGGCACGCGCGCCCGCGCAGATCAGCCCTTGAACCCAAGGAGCTTCCGCTCCTTGATCATCTCGGCGATCTGCGCGGGCAGCTTCGCCTCCCAACCCGGGCTGTTCGACTGGATCTCCTTCAGCACATCGCGGCTGAAGATGCTCATGATGGATTCGTCGATGTCCCGGAGTGGCTGTATGAACTTGTTCTGGAACAGATAGTCGTAGAGATGCTGCAGGTGCGGTGAGACCTGCAGGTTGCCCGCCGTAATGATGGCGCCGCTTCGGGCATCCTTGAGGGGATAGCAGTAGACCTTCAGCTGGTTCCGGAACAGACGTCCGAACGACTCAAGAATGCCCCCATCCAGCTCCCCGTAGTACTTCTCGTCAAAGAGGTCCTTCAGCGTCGGAACACCCATGACAATGCCCACAGGCAGCTTGGTGTATCGGAATAGATAGCCCGCCAGGCGGAAGAACTCGGCGTAGTTCGAGATCAGTACCGGTGTGCCGAGGGTCCGGAGGAGATCCACACGGTCGAGGTAATCCTGATGGTCGATCTTCCCCTCGACGTTGAGGTTCTTAAGGGTCATTTCGACCATCACCATGAGATCCTGGTCCGATACTCCCGGGTCCTGGACCATCTGGGCCTTGGCCCGGGTGAGCATGTCAGCCGTGACCCGGGTGATGGGACGAAAGGATCCACGTTCGACCAGGATGCACTTCTTGTGCAGGGCGTCGGCCGGCTGCACCAGTTCCCCTGAAGGCATGAACATCGCAGCGTTGGTCAACCCGCGCTCCACGAGCTGCAGGGCGATGAGACGGTTGTCGACCTTCGCGAACTGCGGTCCGCGGAACTTGATCATGTCGACCTCGATGCGATTGATGGACAGGTTGTCCAGAAGCGCGTTGATCACCGCCTGAGGATTCGAGTGCTGGTAGAGGGCGGCATGGATGAGGTTCACGCCCAGGATGCCAAGGGCCTCCTGCTGCTGGAGGTTCTCACGATCCCACATGCGGACATGCATGATGATGTCGCTAGGCTCCGCACCGGGCTCAATCTGGAACCGGATACCCATCCAGCCATGGGTCTCATCGCGGCGTTTGAAACTGCGGGCGGCCACCGTGTCCGCGAACACAAAAAAACGGGTGTTCTGTCCGCGCGTCGAGGCCAGCCGCTCCACAAGCAGCTCATACTCGCGATCCAACATCGCCTCGAGACGCTCCTGACTCACATAGCGGGAGGCTGTGCCGTAGATGGCGTCGCTCACCACCATGTCGTAGGCCGAGATGCTCTTGGCGATCGTGCCGCTCGCCCCCCCTGCCCTGAAGAACCAGCGCGCCACCTCCTGACCTGCTCCAATCTCGGCAAAGACGCCGTATTTCGTGCTGTCGAGATTGATCTGGAGTGCCTTCTGGTGGGTATCGATTTGCTCGCTCATGTCCAACCGCAATGAAACACAGGCTCCACGATCCAGCCAGTGAGAAGCCGGTTGTTTCAGGGACGAACGACCTCCCAGCCAGTGGCAGCCCTCGGTTCAGGTCCTGAAGCCCTCTGGTGAGGCGGGATTCTCCATTCAAGAGGCCCTACAGATCCGTGATAAAAATAAACCCGGGCGGCAGTCAGAGGATGACCGTCCGCCCGGGGGAATTTTCAGAATAGGTTCAGTAGGACTATGTAGAGATTCCTGCCCGGTGAACTACGCCAAACAGGAAAACGTGTGGGACACCGCCAGCTGCCCGGCGACGCCCGAAATTCTTATCCTACTTCTTCTCGGGACGCGCGACATTAGTGTGGAAATCTCCTGGGTCAAGGCTTGCGATAAAATTTTTTTATGCGGGTCTCCCCATCAGGATAACGATCACATAGCCAGCATTCCCAAGAGCCCATGAACCCTGACGCCCCAGATCCGGCAGAAAAGGTCCCGCGTGGTGTTAACTCCCGAAACTGGAGCCCGACCAGCCTCCTTGTCGGGATGCTGGCCTTGGGAGCGACCGCTGCGACGCCCACCCGGGACCACTGGTCGTTCCAGCCCCCCAGGACCCAGACCGTCCCGACGCCCCACAACGTCCAGTGGGTCCGGAACCCGGTCGATGCCTTCATCCTGAACCGACTGGAGCGTTCCGGCATCCAGCCCAATCCGGAGGCCTCACGACGGGACTGGATCCGCCGGGTCCACCTCGACCTGGTTGGGCTGCCCCCATCTCCCGAAGAGGTGCTTCGATTCGAGTCAGACCCCTCACCCGACGCCCATGCCCGCGTCGTCGACTCCCTCCTTGCCTCTCCTCGTCACGGGGAACGATGGGGACAGCATTGGCTCGATGTCGTGCGCTACGCGGACACCCACGGCTTCGAAGTCAACACCGAGCGGCCATACGCCTGGCCCTATCGAGACTACGTCGTGCGTTCCTTCAACGCCGACATGCCCTACCACCGGTTCGTCGAGGAGCAGATTGTCGGGGACCGGCTCGGCGCGGATGCGGCGACCGGATTCCTGATCACGGCGTCCGTCCTGCTGCCCGGCCAGATTGGGGCCGATGACGTCTCCAAGCGCCTTGCGCGCCAGGACGCCGTTGACGAAATCGTTGTCAACGTGGGCCAGACCTTCCTTGGGTTGAGCGTGGGATGCGCCCGGTGTCACGACCACAAATCCGACCCCATCGCCAGCCGCGACTATTACGCCCTGCAGGCATTCGTCGCCGGTGTGGAATACGAGGACCGCGAAATGCGGGGGCCGCTCCAGGACGAAAGCCGGCGACAGGAGATCGACCGAAAGAACCGCCTTGGCCGGATCGACCACGACCTGGGGAGTCTCGTGCCCTTGGCATGCCCGGATCCGAGCGGGACCCGTTCGGCAGGGAAAACAAGGCGCCCCGCCATAAACACCCGGTCGAACATCGACCGTTTTCCGGCGGCAACCACCCGGAGGCTGCGCTTCACCATCGAGGCCACCAGCAACCTTGAGCCCTGCATCGACGAGTTGGAGGTCCTTGATGCCCGAGGAACCAACATCGCCCTCGCCTCCGCCGGGACACGGGTCACGTCGTCGGGGGATACCCGGGTCATTGATCGACACGATCTTACCTTCCTGAACGACGGACGCCCCGGCAACTCGAGCAGCTGGATGTCAAACGAGCACGGACGCGGCTGGGTCATCCTGGAGTTCCCTGGTGAAAGGACCTTCGATCGCGTGGTCTGGGGACGTGACCGGATCGGGGAGTTCAGTGACCGCATTGCCACGAACTATGTGATCGAGGTGGAACAGGGGGACGGGACCTGGAGACGTGTGGCTGACGCCACGGATCGCCAGCCCGGCACCACTTCGGATATCCGGCCTCCCGTCTCAATCCAGGACCTGACCCCGGATGTCGCCACGACGGCCAAGTTCCTGCTCGACGAGCGACAGTCGCTCGAGAGGGCGATCCGGGAAGGGACCAATGAGCGCCTCGCATTCGCCGGTCGGTTTCGGACCCCCGATGTCATCCGTGTGCTGCATCGTGGGGATCCGGAACAGCCCAAGGACGAGGTTGCTCCTGCGCCATTGCCAGCCCTCGGGCGGTTTGACCTCCCCCCGATCACCAGTGAACAGGATCGACGCCAAGCCCTTGCGGACTGGCTTACCAGCCCCTCCAACCCCCTCACCGCACGGGTCATGGCCAACCGCATCTGGCAGGGACATTTCGGACTTGGCCTCGTAGACACCGCGAGCGACTTCGGTGTCAACGGATCGAGGCCCACCCATCCCGAGCTGCTGGACTGGCTCGCCTTGGAATTCCTCCATTCAGGCGGCTCCATGAAACATCTCCACCGGCTCCTCGTCCTTTCGTCGACCTACCGTCAGGACGCCTCGATCCAAAAGGGCGCGCCGTCGGGGACTGCAGCGACGGACATCGATGCCGAGGCGCGTTGGCTCTGGCGATTCCCTTCGCGACGCTTGGATTCCGAACCGATCCGGGACTCGATGCTGGCGGTCAGTGGTGAACTCGATCTCCGCATGTACGGACGGGGATTTGACCTCTTCAACAACCGGGGCGGGCTCACCGGGTTCATCCCGGTGGAGACTTTTGGACCTGAGGGCCTGCGTCGGATGATCTACTCCCACAAGGTTCGACGGGAACGCGAGGCGGTGTTCGGTGCGTTCGACTGCCCGGATGCCGGGCAGAGCACGGCCCGACGACGGGAAAGCATGACGCCCATCCAGGCTCTCAACCTGTTCAACAGCCGTTTCACCCTCGAGCGGGCGGAGGCTTTTGCCGCCCGGGTGATCCGCGAGGTGGGCGTGGATCCCACGGCACAGATACGGCGGGCCTATGGACTTGCCCTCGGACGCGGCCCATCCTCCGAGGAGCTAGCCGAGGTCCTCCCGCTCGTCCACAACTACGGTCTGCCGGGGCTCTGCCGCGTGCTGTTCAATTCCAACGAGTTTCTCTTCCTGCCATGAATCCGTCGGCCGAACACCTTTCCCCGCACGGCCGCCATCTGCTGGACCGGAGACGGTTTTTGAACGGAAGCGCCACAGCCCTCGGGTCGGTGGCGCTCACCCATCTTCTCGGGGCCCACGGGCTCCTTGCGGCCACCCAACCCGAGATCGATCCCTCCAATCCCTACGCCCCCCGCAGTGCCCACCACCCAGCCCGCGCCCGCAACGTCCTGGTCATCTTCTGCGCTGGTGCGGTCAGCCAGCTGGAGACATGGGACTACAAGCCGGAGCTGATGAAGTGGCACGACAAGCCGCTTCCAGGGGGCCCCTCGGTCACCTTCCAGGGACCCGCAGGAAATCTGGCCCGCCCCCAGTACGCATTCCGTCCCCGGGGCCAGACCGGGAAGTGGGTCTCGGATCTGCTCCCCAACCTAGCGGAGCTGACCGACGACATCGCGTTCATCCACTCCCTCACCAGCAAAAGCAACACGCATGGTCCCGCCGAGAACTTCCTCTCCACGGGGTTCGTCCTGGATGGATTCCCAAGCCTCGGCTCCTGGGTCAGCTACGCCCTGGGCAGCGAGAACCAGAATCTCCCCGCCTTCGTCTCCATCCTCGATCCCCGGGGTGTGCCCCAGAACGGATCGAACAACTGGGGACCGGGATTCCTCCCCGCCGCCTTCCAGGGTACACCCTTCAGCGCGCAGGATCCGATCCGACATCTCTCGGCACCCGGTGTCTCCCCTTCGGCGGACCGCTCCGCGCAGTCGGTGCTCCAGCGGATGAACGCCCGGCACCTCCAGCAACACCCTGGGGACCAGCGGCTCGCCGCGCGGATCGCCAGCTACGAATTGGCGGCCCGCATGCAGCTGAGCGTGCCGGAGATCAGCGATCTCTCGAGTGAACCGGCCCATGTGCTACGGAGCTACGGGGCGGACGACACCCAGAACCCGATCCGCGCCGGCTTTGCCCGCAACTGCATCCTCGCACGGCGCCTCCTCGAGCGCGGCGTTCGCTTCGTCCAGCTGTTCAACGGGGCCTACGCCAGCGGAGGAGCGCTCAACTGGGACGGCCACAACCAGCTAAAGGAGCAGTACGACAAGCACGGGTACATCCTCGACCAGCCGGCCGCCGCCCTGATCCGCGACCTCCGACAGCGGGGACTTCTCGAGGACACCCTGGTGGTCTGGTGTACCGAGTTCGGACGGATGCCTTTCTTCCAGAAGGGAGCCCAGGGACGGGATCACAATCCCGACGGGTTTACCTGCTGGATGACAGGGGCCGGAGTGAAACCTGGGGTAAGCCATGGAGTGACCGACGAGCTCGGGCAACGCGCGATTCAGGACGTCCACCCCCTCTACGATCTCAACGCCACGATCCTCCACATTCTCGGCCTCGACCACACCCAGCTGACCTTCGAACACAACGGCATCGAGCGCCGATTGACGAATGTCGAGGGCGAGGTAATCCGCGAGGTTCTCGCCTGAGTGCCGGACCCTCCGCTTGTGTCAATAGGGACTCACCTGGAGGCGCCGAGACGTTGAGGATGAATCAGGGAATCCGCATGCAGAGTACCCCTTCCAGGCGGGTCTCTTACTAGGACACTGAGCCGCCCGCCGGCTCCAAACCGTGCGGCAGCACCCACGCGTCGCCTCCTCCGATTCTCAAAAACCCCCTCCCAACCCACCATGAAAGCCATTGGCTTCCGAAGGTATCGAAGTTTTGACCGCGCCCCTGCGCTTGCGTACTGCTCTTCGATCTTTGCCCCCGCCCCGCGGTGATTCACCCTGCTACGGGATGTCCGCTGAGATCCTCCAAACCCACACCCCCGACCTGCTCGCCACCGCAATCGAGCGGGCTGCTGACGTGCTCCGGTCGGGTGGGATCATCGGAGCGCCAACCGAGACGGTCTACGGCCTCGCCGCCAACGCCTTCGACCCCAAGGCGGTCGCCCGGATTTACGCTCTGAAGGGTCGCCCCGCCCACAACCCGATCATCGTCCACGTCGCCTCTGCCGAGATGGCCCGAGCCTGCACCTCACGATGGCCGGCGTTGGCCGACGTGCTCGGGTCCGCATTCTGGCCCGGCCCCCTCACGCTCGTCATGCCACGGTCCAACCGGGTGCCCGACATCGTGACCGCTGGAGGACAAACCGTCGGCATCCGATGGCCCCAGCACCCGTTCATGCAGGGCGTCATCCGGGCTTGCGGATTTCCATTGGCGGCGCCCAGCGCGAATCTGGCCAATCGACTCTCCCCCACCAACGCCGCCCATGTGGTCGCCCAGCTGGGTGGTTCCCTGCCCCTCATCGTCGACGGAGGAGACTGCAACGTGGGCATCGAAAGCACAGTGGTCGATGTCACCGGCCCTCTCCCGCTGGTCCTCAGGCCTGGGATGATCACCGAGTCGGCACTCCACGCTGCGGTTGCCGGCGGAAACCCGGAGTCTGACTCCGGACCACTGACGTCCCCGGACGGAATTCTCCGTAGCCCCGGTCAGCTCGATCGCCACTACTCACCCCAGGCCCGACTGGTGGTTCGATCGTGGCAGGATGAGGCCGGGCTGGAACGCCTGATGGAGTCAGAGGACATCGACCCCGACTGCTCCTGCATCATCGCCCACACCCGAATTCCAATGGGCGGAAGGTTCCCCCATGTGATGCTCATCCCGGACGACGCCGAGGCCTTCGCTAGGGCCCTCTATGCAGAGCTGCATCGGTGTGACGAGATGGGTGTCGCCTGCATCGTGGTGGAATCCCTCCCGGAAACACCCGAATGGGCTGGTATCAGGGATCGGCTTCGTCGTGCTTCCACCCGGTGACCGCGCGAGCCGCCTCGACGGCCCGTCTTGCCGCTTGGTGCCGTTTGCCGGCTGCCTCAGGATGGCGACATGGTGCAGTTCCTCGGCGCCACTTTGGGCGCACTGATCGACCCCCTGGCTCTCCTGTGGGTGGCTCTCCTCCTCGCCGCAGCCCTGTGTGTCCAACGCAGAAACTGGCTCGGTACCAGCCTGCTGACGGGCCTGGCCATTGTGGTCGAGGTCGCCTTCGGGACCCACCTTCCCCAGCACCTCATTGCAGACCTGGAGGCCCCGTATACGGCGGATCGTCATCCACTGCCCCCGAAGGCCGATGCCATCGTCATGCTCGGAGGCGCCCATGACGTGAATCCCCGGGAACTGCTCCAGATCGGATTCATCGAGGCCTCCGATCGGATCATGACCGCGATCGAACTCTTCCGGCAGGGACGGGCTGGGACGCTGGTCCTCTGCAGCGCAGGGTCTGGGACGGGGGCGGCGGGAAACGCCATGGAAGATTCGGAGGCGATCGCGCAACTGATCGACCGTTGGAATTTGAGGCGGGGTCAGATCCTGCGGCTTCCGGTCGGGAGGAACACGGCGGATGAAGCGCGCGAGATTGCGGCGCTCGCCACGCGACAGGGGTGGAAAAAGATCCTCCTCGTCACGTCGGCATCCCACCTCCGGCGCGCAGTGGCGGCCCTGCAAAAGGAGGGTGGCAGCCAGGTCGTTCCCGTGGGCTGCGACTTCCGGGGCATCGGACCGAGCGGACGATGGTCTGACCACATCGGTCTCCCGAGAACCGAATCGGCCACTATTCTGAAGATGTGGCTCCATGAGCAGGTGGGATGGTGGTACTACGGCGCCCGTGGATGGCGTTGACCCCCTTGAGAGGGTCGGCTACCTACACCCGTCACTGATTCCAATCCCATGAAATCCATCCTCATTGCCCGCGTCGCCCTCTCTTCGCTTGTTGGCGGCCTCCTTCTCCTCTCATCGGGCTGCGCGTCGTCCGAAAAAAGCGGCGGGGCTCCCATCGCTCCGAACTGGTATGACTCCGCCTTCTCCAAGGACGGCCGCCTTGTGGTGCCCAACGTGCCCGACACCGCGCCTGTCGCGAACCCATGATTTTCGTGGACGCCCGAGGTTGTTCCCTGACAACTCTCAGGCACCTCGGTCCGCATGCGGGCGTGGCGAAATGGCAGACGCGCCAGACTTAGGATCTGGTTCCGCAAGGAGTGGAGGTTCAAGTCCTCTCGCCCGCACCAAGGTCTCTTGTTAGCTCAGGGATCGTTGTAGATGAAGGACCAGTCCCGGCCTCGCTGGAAGTTCGGATGGGTGTCGGTGGCCTGGAAGTAGCCCACGTGGCCATCCACAAAGGTCAGGTTTCCGAAGCCGTTCCGGTTCCTGTCGTGCCAGTACATCCTCTGGAAGGGCTTGAGACCGACGAGGTATGCGTTGAAGGCGAAGTCGTTCACCACGATGGTCCGGGTCGGATTCCGGATCTGTGACTGCCGCTTGTGGACCAAGCCGCGCAGTTCGTCGTTGTTGTTGGCGCTGCTGTTGTAGAAATAGCTGCTCCCGAAGGTGTCGAAGAGCGTGGGCCGGCGATCGTAGGGCCATCCAGCCTTGCGGCCGCCGTTGTCCGCAGGACAGCGGAACACAAGTTCAGCCCCTGCTGACTTCTGGTTAACCTTGCCTGCGATCGCAACGTAGGGGTTCAGCATCCGGAGCTGTCCCGTGTATTCGGTGCCCTGTTTCCCGCCGTAGTTGTAATAGCTGTACACGGCGGTCTCCCGGGTCGTCGGCTCCACAACTGTTGGAAACCGGTCATCGAAGTCACCCAGGTAAAGAGTGCAGGCGATACCTTGCTGACGGAGGTTGGAGACGCACTGGATGCGCTTGGCCTTGGCCTGGGCCGTAGCCAGTGCCGGAAGCAGCATGCCAGCGACGATAGCGATGATGGCGATGACCACCAGCAGCTCAACCAGGGTGAACCCCTGCGGATGGGAATCATCAGGGATGGGATGTGGACGTAGGCGCTGGATTGCAGGCCGTTCCATAGGGGTGGCCTGAAGCTAGGCCATGGAAACGCCTATCGTCACGGACTCATCGTGCAACACTTCCTTCGCATGGCGTACGGGACGACTCACCAAAGACCGCGTGCAGATGCCCCCGGTATCACGGGAAGAGTTCTTTCGGAGACGGGGAACCGCTTCCTTCCCAGACCTGCGCGCCGGTCATCCAGTCGTCCTAAGACCGCTCGCGATCGCATTGACCGTAAGGAGAAGCTCAGGGAGTCGAGCGGCGGCGCTCTCGTCATCCCCGGCACCGAGGTGGGATCTCCACTGCCGGAGTAGTCCGATCTGTTGACGGTGTAGGACCCGGAGTGGAGCCGCCCGGAGAGCCAGTGTCCGACCCAGCCGCGGCCGATGGCGCGAGAAGTCCGAACCCAGCAATCGGCCAAGGGCATGTTGTGTCCGATGCCATTCGGCCTCGATGCGGTTCCAGACCCGTTCCCGCACCAAAGGATCTTCGACGAGACCGGAATACTCACGCATCACCTCGAGATCACTGCTGGCCAGGGATGTCTCGATGTTGGTGATCAGGTATCGGAGGAAGGGAACCGCAGAAAGGTGCTCCCGGAAAAGGGCCCAGTCCGCATCCGAAAGAGTCGATAGAGCACTGCCTGCACCATACCATCCGGTGAGATAGAACCGGGCTTGGGTCCAGGAGAAAACCCAGGGAATCGCCCGGAGATCGGTCAGGCTGGCCTGGCCGGTGCGACGCGAGGGCCGGGAGCCGATCCGGGTGTTTTCAAGGACATCAAGTGGGGTCGCCTGGCGATGGAAGGCCAGAAATCCCTCGGTCTCCAGGAGTGATCGATACTCTCGGCTCGAGACCTCGGCCATCCGGTCCAGCAGCGGAACCAAAGACTCTGGAAACGCAGAGCGGTGGCGGTGGTGCCAGCTTGTGGCAGCGACGCCGGCAAGGAGCAATTCCAGGTTGTACCGGGCAGTGCCCGGGTTGCCGTACTTCTGGGCGATCGATTCCCCCTGTTCGGTCAGTCGTATGGCACCGCCGAGGGATCCTGGAGGCAGGGCCTCAAGGAACCGATGGGTCGGCCCAGCCCCACGACTGATCGTGCCTCCGCGGCCATGGAAGAACTGGACCTCCACCCCTGCCTGTTCCCCGACCCTTGCCAGCCGGGCCTGCGCTCTCTGGAGAGCCCACTGGCTCGCCATGATTCCGGCATCCTTGTTCGAGTCGGAATATCCTACCATCACCTGCTGACGCGGACGTCCCACCCGCCCCGCCCGCCTCGCATGGAAATCCAGGCTGGTCCGGGTGACTGGAAATTCGAGGAATTTTCGGAGGATCTCGGGGCCCCTCTCGAGATCCTCGACCGTTTCCAACAACGGCACGACCGGAAGCAGACACACCATGCCCTCTGGATACAGCCGCAGGAGCCCCGCCTCGCGAGCCAGGACGTACACGGCCAGGAGGTCCGAAAGGCGTCGGGTCATGCTGACGATAAGGGCACCCAACCCATCCGCACCGTGGACCCGGAGATGCTCGGCGAGGACCTTGTAGGTTCCCACAACGGCCTCGGCTTCCGGTCCGGCTGAGACCGACGGATGGAGAAACGGCCGGGGCGAGCGGATCTCCCGTTCAAGCAGGCGCAGGCGCTCGGCCTCCGTCCAGTCTTCCCACTGCGAGGCATCCATCCCCGCTGCGCAGAGCAGTTGGCGCAGGGCGCGGTCATGGAACGCGGAGTTCTGTCGGACATCGAGGACCGCCAGATGGAACCCGACCGTCCTCAGGACCCGTCGCACAGGTGCGACATCGTATTCCGCTAGCCGACCGGCTCCCGCCTCGACCAGGGAGGCCTCCAGGGTCTTGAGGTCCGAATCCAGCTCGGCCGGGGCCTGGTAAAACCCCGGTCCGGATCGGATCCGTGCCGAAGAATCGGGATTGAGCTCCACCGGGAGTCGAGCCGCCATCAATTCGACGACCTGTCTCCACGGTTCACCTGGATGGCGTTGCAGAATCAAAGGGGCTGCGTCACCTAGACAAGACGCACTGCGGCCACGGAGATCCTGGAGGATGCCCGGTGCGGGCTGGATCCATTCGGAAAGGGGTAGCCGTCCTGACAACGCGACCAGCTGCCGCTGGAGAATAACGAGGGCGTTGGCGCGAAGGCTATCCAACGTCTCGGCCGTCACCTCGGCGGTCACGCCAGGATGACCGTCACGGTCACCTCCCACCCAGGTCCCAAACCGCAGGGAGGGAAGGCGTGGAGAATCATCGAGCACCTCAGCAGGAAGCCCCACGCGCTGCCACGCAGTCCTCAGCCGGCCGTCAAGATCCTGGACCACACCGGGCAGGACTTCGCGGAGGTAGTTGAGCAAGTTGCGCCGCTCATCCGCGACGGTGGGTTTCTGGAGGAGGATCTCCCCGGTCCTCCAGAGCCGCTCCAAAAGGGCGCTCAGTTCGGCCTGCCGGGATCGCCGGTTTCCACTCCGCCCCACCTCCTGGAGAAGCTGCATGAGGAGACGGTGTTGCTCGAGTACTGATGCACGCTTCGCCTCAGTGGGATGGGCGGTGAAGACAGGTTCCACCTCTACGGCACGGAAAACTTGGGCAATTGAATCTGGAGATGCACCTGCCTCGATCAGTCGCGTCAACTGATCCACCCAGAGTCCTCTTTCCGTCTCTGGTGAGTCACTCTCCTCCCGGAGTTCCCTAAGCGTTTCAGAAACCCGCTCCTCGACTGAGTTGAGGAGTTGGAACGCCATGGCCATGGCTAATCCCAATCTTGACGGGGCGGGACCTTGCGGGAAGTGAGGGTGTTCAGCGGAGGAAGACCAAGGAATCCAAGGTGCCAGTTGGTGTTCACCAAGGCGGTTCAGAACCTCGGCCATGGATCCTGCCAGCCACTGGACATCGTCACGGATTTGTTGAAAACCCCACTCAACGGAATCCGCGGGCAAGCAGGTCTCAGGGGGCGACATGAGTGCAGGTGGGGCCAAGGAGGTCGACGACTCAGTAGACTGGGATTCCATCAATTGGCGCACCCGTCAAACCATTCTATCTTGGCTCTTCGCTGTTTTCGGTGGATGGCTTAGCGAGAGTTGATGCCGGAGGCATCCCAGCAGGTAGCCGATGGTTGAGCGCAGCGACACCATCGGTCACGGGGTCCAGAGGCCTTGGATCCCGGCATGGATGCCAACCTCAGCCGCTGCGGTTTCTCGATAGGGGTATCTTGACGGGCTGGCACCCCTCCAGGGTGCCTTAAGGTCCTGGGGCGTCGAACTCTGGTGATGTTGCTGCGCTCAACCACCGACTTCTCTCTTTGATCCCTCCGGGATCGAACGGGTTGCCCCAGGGGCGTCTATCCACCTCGCAACCACTGAAAACAGCAGCGAAGCCCAAAAAAAAGAGCCAGTCATCGGGACTGGCTCTAGAAATAACCGGCGGCAACCTACTCTCGCGCAACCTATAGAAGCACTACCATCGGCAATGAGGCGTTTGACGGCCGAGTTCGGGATGGGATCGGGTCGGACCACCTCTTCATAGCCACCGAAAAATCTGTAAAGAACTCATTCTTTGAAATCTGCGCACGAAGGATGCATACAAACTAACCGACTGACTTTTATAAGGCGAACAATCAAGCCTCACGGCCGATTAGTACTGGTCCGCTCATGCCTCACGGCATTTACACGCCCAGCCTATCGAGCAGGTAGTCTGCCTGCGGCCTTTAGGGAGCTTACGCTCCGGGAAACCTCATCTTGGGAGGAGCTTGGCACTTAGATGCTTTCAGCGCTTATCTCTTCCGCACATGGCTACGCAGCGATGCCCCTGACGGAACAACTGCCACACCAGAAGTGCGTCATTCCCGGTCCTCTCGTACTAAGGAATGAACCCCTCAAGTTTCCTTCGCCCACAGTGGATAAGGACCGAACTGTCTCACGACGTTCTGAACCCAGCTCGCGTACCGCTTTAACCGGCGAACAGCCGGACCCTTGGGACCTTCTCCAGCCCCAGGATGCGATGAGCCGACATCGAGGTGCCAAACCGGGACGTCGATGTGAACTCTTGGTCCCGATCAGCCTGTTATCCCTAGCGTACCTTTTGTCCGTTGAGCGATGGCAATTCCACATTCAACCATCGGATCATTTGGGCCTGCTTTCGCATCTGCTTGACTTGTTGGTCTCGCAGTTAACCGGGCTTCTACCCATACGCTCGACGCATGGTTGCCAACCATGCTGAGCCCAGCTTCGCGCTCCTCCGTTACCATTTGGGAGGAAGCCGCCCCAGCCAAACTGACCCGCACGCACTGTCCCTCGCCCGGCTAACGGGATCGAGGTTAGACTCCTAATTGACAAAGAGTGGTGTTTCACATTTCGACTCAGACACAACCGAAGCCATGCCTTCAACGTCTCCCACCTACGCTAAGCATTATCAACCAGAAGCCAATACGAGCTTACAGTAAAGGTGCATAGGGTCTTTCCGTCCTACTGCGGGCAGGCGGCATCTTCACCGCCATTACAGTTTCGCCGAGAACCTCTCCGAGACAGTCGTTCAGTCGTTACAAGATTCGTGCAGGTCGGAACTTACCCGACAAGGAATTTCGCTACCTTAGGACCGTTATAGTTACGGCCGACATTCACGGGGACTTAGGTTCGGAGCTTCGCCTTGCGGCTAACAACTTGCCTTGATCTTTCCGCATTGGTCACTTGTCACACCCTATACGTTGTCTTAACGACGTGGCAGAGTGCTGTGTTTTTGTTAAACAGTCGCTAAACGCAATTTACTGTGGCTCGCCGAAGCGAGCACCCCTTTTCCCGAAGTTACGGGGCTAATGTGCCGAGTTCCTTAGAGAGGTCTCTCTCGCGCGCCTTGGTGCATTTACACCCACCCACCTGTGTCGGTTTGCGGTACGGGCAATGTGGTAAAGGGCCGACAGCTTTTCTAGACAAGTTGTCCGGTGACTTGCTTCGGGTTGCCCCTAAGCTAGGTCTTTCAATGACCTTGCCACGTTTCTCCTTGCGTCACTGTCGGTTTGAACCACATCGGTGCTGGAATGTTGACCAGCTGTGCATCGATTACGTCTTACGACCTCATCTTAGCTCCCGACTGACCCTGGGAGGACGAACCTGGCCCAGGAAACCTTGGGTTTACGGCGACCAGAATTCTCATCTGGTTTATCGCTACTCGTGTCTGCATTCTCACTGAACGGCGCTCCACGTCCCCTTTCGGTTCTGCTTCACTGCACCGTTCACGCTCTCCTACCACAACAGAGTGGCGAACCACTCTGCTATCCGCGGCTTCGGTACGTTATTTATCGCCAATCATTTTCGGCGCAAAATCACTCGATGAGTCAGCTATTACGCACTGTTTAAATGATGGCTGCCTCTAAGCCAACATCCTCACTGTCTAAGTAACTTCACATCCTTTCCACTTAACAACGTTTAGGCACCTTAGCCGGCGGGCTGGACTGTTGCCCTTTCGACGATGGAGCTTATCCCCCACCGTCTGACTGCCGAGGTATTGGATCCCGTGGAATTCGGAGTTTGATTGGTTTTGGCATCCTGGTGTGGACCCTAAGCCATCCAGTGCTCTACCTCCACGGTTTACTTACTCGACGCTCGCCCTCAAGCGATTTCGGAGAGAACCAGCTATCACGGGGTTTGATTAGTCTTTCGCTCCTACTCTCAAGTCATCTCAGGATTTTTCAACATCCACGAGTTCGGTCCTTCACCAAGTGTTACCTTGGTTTCAACCTGCTCAAGAGTAGATCACCTCCGCTTCGGGTCTATTACCAGCGACTTAACGCACATTTCGTACTCGCTTTCGCTTCGCATCCACCTCAGAAAGGCTGACGCTGGCCACTGATAATAACTCGCAGACTCATTATGCAAAAGGCAGGCCGTCACACCTTGCGGTGCTCCGACACATTGTAGGCAGAGGGTTGCAGGATCTATTTCACTCCCCTAGCAGGGGTTCTTTTCGCCTTTCCCTCGCGGTACTAGTTCACTATCGGTCGCTGAGTAGTATTTAGCCTTATCCAGTGGTCTGGACAGATTCACGCGGAGTTTCACGTGCACCGCGTTACTTGGGATACCCCCCACAAGAACATTGAATTTACCGACCCGGCTGTCACGGTCTTTGGCTGGCCTTTCCAGGTCATTCGGCTGGTCTTTGAACTTGCTTACGGAGGTCCCGCAACCCCGGCTTGATAAATCAAACCGGTTTGGGCTGTTCCGCGTTCGCTCGCCACTACTGACGGAATCACTTCGTTTTCTTTTCCTGAGGTTACTGAGATGTTTCACTTCACCTCGTTTCGCTTTGGCGGACTATGAATTCATCCGTCAATTCCCTTAGAAGGGAGGGTTACCCCATTCGGAGATCCACGGGTCAAAGCCTGCTTGCGGCTCACCATGGCTTATCGCAGCTTGCTGCGTCCTTCATCGCCTCTCAGCGCCAAGGCATTCACCTGCTGCCCTTAGTAGCTTGATTGAAAGTTCTACAGGCGGATACATGTAGTTTGTATGCCCTATTTCATGCGCAGATTTCAAAGAACGATGGCTTTCGCCAAAGTGTAACGGTTTTCAGTTGGTGGGCCTGACTGGACTCGAACCAGTGACCCTGCGCTTATCAAGCGCATGCT